>JADMIO011184589.1_pt1 | contig 83151 bp, 92 predicted proteins | sample 8958161 | NCBI WGS metagenome assembly JADMIO01 (sample SAMN16585339, study PRJNA669376) | soil metagenome | isolation source: Crop rotation soil | place: USA: Cullars Rotation, Alabama | collected 2011
CGCGACAACTTGTCCACGTGGAATTCTAAGCTTAGGATCCCAATGTGCTGGAAAGGACCAAGGTGTGGACGCGCCGCGGCCTGATCGACATGTACCTGCTGGTGTTCATCCACATCGAGAGCCGGCGGATCTGGGTCTCCAAGGCCACGGCACATCCGAATGCCGCCTGGGTTGCGCAGCAGGCCCGCAACATGTGCATGGTGGCGCAGGAAGAGAAGGCGAAGCCCACGTGCCTGCTGAGGGACCGGGACACGAAGTTCACCTATCAGTTCGATGCCATCTTCTGGGCCGAAGGGATCAAGCCGAACCGGCTGCCCAAGAACAGCCCCAACCTGAACGCGTTCTGCGAGCGGGTGATCAAGAGCCTGAAACAGAGGCACTTAACCATTTCATCGTGCTGGGGGAGCGGCACCTGAACCACATCGTATCGGAGTACGTGCGCTACTACCACGAGTTCCGGCCCCACCAACGGCTGGGGAACCTGCCGCCTGCTGCCAGCGGCCCACCACCGGAGGATGAGTCACTGCCCCTCGAAGAGATGGTCTGCCACGAGCGTCTCGGTGGGCTGCTGAAGCACTATGAGGGACGGGCGGCGTAAGGGGCGGACTCCTTCGAGCTTCGCTCTGGTTCACCGCTCGGTCTACGCACATCCCGTCGTACTGTAATGACCGTCTCGATCCATGATCACCCGATTTCCGACACTTCTGCCGTGACAACGTTTATGAACCAGCGCGCTGAGAGACTATGCGAGCAGCCGGTCGAGCACATTTCCCGCGACGTCGGTCAGCCGGAATTCGCGGCCGTTGTGAAAATACGTGAGCCGCTTGTGGTCGATCCCGAGGAGGTGCAGCATTGTGGCGTGCAGGTCGTGTACCGTGACCGGATCGACGACCGCTTTGTACGCAATTTCATCGGTCTCACCGAAGCTGGTCCCCCCCTTGATTCCGGCGCCTGCCATCCAGGCGATGAAGCCATGGGGGTTATGGTCGCGACCATCCTTCCCCTGTGATACCGGCATGCGGCCGAATTCGCCCCCCCAGATCACCAGCGTGGAATCCATAAGTCCCCGTTGCCGGAGGTCGGTCAATAGTCCGTCGATCGGGACGTCGGTGGCCAGACAGTGCCCACTATGGTTGGCAGTCAGGTCGCTGTGGGCGTCCCATTCGCCGTCGCTGTAGACCTGCACGAACCGAACGCCGCGTTCCACGAGCCGCCGCGCCAGCAGGCATTTCGAGCCATAGGACTCGGTTTCAGGGCGATCGAGACCGTACATTTCGCGGGTGCCGGCGGTTTCCTGCGAGAAATCAACGACGTCCGCGGCTTCCGACTGCATCCGGTACGCGAGCTCGAATGCCTGAATCCGTCCGAGCAGGTCCGCTTCGCCCGGCCGAGCCTGGTGGTGTTCTTCGTTGAGGCGGGACAAAAAATCGAGTTGTCGCCGCTGGTCCTCGCGCGTGACGTCCGGAGGCCGGTTCAGATTGAGAATCGGGCTCCCATACGGCCGAAACAGCGTGCCCTGGTACGTTGACGGCAGGAACCCGGCGTGCCAGTTCAGGGGGCCGCCCTTGATTCCGTCCCGATTGCCGAGCACCACGTACCCGGGAAGGTTCTGATTCTCGCTGCCGAGCCCGTAGGTAATCCAGGCGCCCGCGGCAGGGAAGCCGGGACGCGCTATGCCGGTGTTAATCTGGTAGAGGGCCGGGACGTGGTCGTTTGAATTGGTGTGAAGCGACTTGATGAAAGCAAAGTCGTCGACATGTTTGGCGACGTGGGGGTAATGCTCGCAGACCCAGGCGCCGCTTTCACCGTACTGCTTGAACGAAAATGGCGACTTCATGAGAGGGCCGGGATCGCCGTTGAAGACGTCGATGGAGATCCGCTGCCCGTCCCGTTTAGTCAGTTCGGGCTTGGGATCGAACGTGTCGGCAGCGCTGGGCGCGCCTTCCATGAACAACCAGATTACGGACGTGGCCTTCGGCGTGAAGTGGCCACTGCGAGGCGCTAGAGGCCCACCTGGCGCCGCTTCCTCGGCCAACAATCCCTCCCGCGACAGCAGGTCGGCGAGGGCCACACTGCCGAACCCGGCGCCGGCGCGCTGCAGGAAGTGGCGGCGATTCAGAATCTGTTCGTAGCGGCCGCAGTGGGTGTTCATGGCGCTCGCAGGCATTGCCGTTCACTTAGTCGACGTACAGGAATTCGTTCAGGCTGAAGACAGACTGGCAGAAATCAGCCAGTGCCTGGCGATGAACGTCTTCTGGCGAGGCGTTCGAGTCACGTTCAATTCGTTCTCGAACCTGTGTTTCGAGGAAGGCATAGGCCGCCTCGGATTCGGACTCGCTCGGCAAGCGTGCCAGCGCCAGCATCCAGGCACGTTCGATCCCCGCTCGCGGGTCATCGCCGACTTCGCGTCGGAGGCGGTCGGCGAAATCCTGGGAAACGCGGCGGACGAAGGGATCATTCAGTAGAGCCAGCGCCTGGGGCGCCACGGTGGTGTTATCCCGGCGGTTGCAGCATTGCTGAGCGTCCGGCTTGTCGAACGCTTGCAGAAGCGGATACGGCACGACCCGCTTGTGAAACATATAGACCGTGCGTCGCCTCACTTCGGTAGAGTCCTCGACGTTTTCCGGATAGGGCTCCTGCTCGTTGCGAGCCAGCATGGCCTCGGCAGCGATCGGCGGCTTGAATCCGGGGCCGAAAGGCTGCGAATTGAGCGTTCCGCTGACCATCAACAGCGAATCCCGCAGAACTTCCGCTTCCAGACGCTGAGGGCGCATCTTCCAGAGCAGGCGGTTCCCCGGATCGGCGGGTGGAGTTTCTGCGACCAGACTCGTCTGCTGAAAGGCCGCGCTCGTCAACATCAGACGGTGGAGCCGTTTGAGCTGCCAGCCGTTCTCGACGAGGTCGTGAGCCAGCCATTCCAGGAGTTCCGGATGAGAAGGCGGCTCGGCGCGAACTCCGAAATCGCCCACTGTTGGGACCATCGCCTCTCCGAAGTGATGCTGCCACAGCCGGTTGACAATAACGCGCGCCAGGAGCATCCCCGCGCCGTGCTGCGTATCGGTAACCCATTCGGCAACGGCCCGGCGCTGGTTCGTGCTGTCCTGGCGCGGTCCCTCCGCACGGGCGGCTTCCCAGTATTCTTCCGGGGTCTTTCCGTTCGTCAGCGCTGCGATGAACCCCAACTGCACGGAAGTCCGCCGGTCGTAGAAATCCGCCCTCCTGAAGTACCACGATTCCCTGCGCTCGGCCTCGAAGTCGCGGAAGCCCAGAGCTGTCTCCTCCCCAGAGCCGAGCGGGATCTCCATCCGGTCTCCGCTATGAAACGCGCTCAGCAGGCGGTAGTAGTCGCGGGCAGTGATCGCGTCGTATTTGTGGTCATGACAGCGGGCACAGCCGATCGTGAGACCCAGCAGGCCGGTGCCGATGGTCGACAACGTGTCGTCAAGCTGGTCATATCGCTGCTTCAGGCGCTCCTCTTCCAGGAGTTTGTCGGGCAGGATTTCGCATGGTCCTGCGACGAGAAAACCCGTCGCCGCCAGGGCGGCGGGATTCTCAGGCTCGTACTCATCACCGGCCAGCTGCCACCGGACGAACTGGTCGAACGGCATGTCGTCGTTGAGGGCGCCGATGACAAAGTCACGGTAGTGATAGGCGGTCGGCCGGTCGTGGTCCGATTCATAGCCGTCGCTGTCAGCGTAGTGTGCGATATCGAGCCAGTGGCGGCCCCAGCGCTCCCCATATCCGCGACTGCCGAGCAGCCGGTCCACGAGGGTCTCGAGCGCCGACTGTGGATCGTCCCGACAATCCGCGTCGAAGTCGGCCACTTCCTCCGGAGTGGGCGGAAGACCGATCAGGTCGAAGTAGACGCGACGGATCAGCTCGCGGCTCGAGGCGCGGGGCGCCGGACTTAGACCCTCGGTTTCCAGACGGGACAGGATGAATCGGTCAATCGGATTGCGCGGCCAGTCGGAATAGGTCACCTCCGGCAATGAAGCACCGTGAAGTGGTTGATAGGCCCAATGCTCGTGGGCTTGCTCGATTCTGCGATCGACGACTTCCGTTCCGTCCGGCCACACAGCACCCTGGTCGATCCAGGCGCGGAGCATACCAATCTGCCCGGGGGTCAGACGCTCGCCGGAAGGAGGCATGAGCAAGTCGGGTTCAAGTCCGGCGACGAGATGAATCAGCCGGCTCCGTGCACTGCCCCCCTTCTCGATGACGCGTCCGTTGTCTCCCCCCTCCAACGCCCGATCGCGGACGCCGAGGTTCAGGCCTCCTTCTTCGTTCTCAGCGGCGTGACATTCATAGCAGCGGTCGCGCAGGATCGGCTGGACATCGCGGACGAATTCGACGGCTTCGCCGCTCGCAGGGGGGAGAAGAGCAGCATAGTCGACGGCCGGGCGCACGCCCGCTGAGTAGTTGCCGGCGACTTCATCCGGTGAAAGGGCGCGCCCGTAGATCGCGACGAGATGCAGTTCGCCCAGCCAGGGGCGGTCGTCGGTCCATTCGTTGGCCAGCGAAAGCTGGAAGTCACTGGTCCAATTCGAAAGGTCGCCCACCACCTGCGTCTCAATGGTCTGTTCACCATTGAGGAAGAACCGGGCGGCGCCGTCGGCGTTTCGCGTGAACACGACGTGCATCAGCTCGGCCCGGACGGAATCGACGGCCGTCGATGTCGAGGGAATCCCGTTCTCGTTCGTCGCGCTGGTGCGAAGCCGGACGTCGAACTGCGACCCCTCCTGTCCGAGCGTGAAATCCCGCTGCAGCGGATCGGCTGACAACGTAACGATGCGTGCCGGTCCATTCTGGAGCGCGTCATTGGGCGTGATCCAGGCCTCGATTGTGAGTGATCCCGACAGCCTGACGGCCTCCACGATCTTTCGTGCCGGTTCGACCGACGTGAGCCGCGAGCTCGATGTGACTGTCAGCGCACTGCCGCGCCACACCAGGCCGCGCGATTGCTCGACGTGAAGATTCAGTGGCTCTCCAACGCCGGACTGGTCCTCGACGAGATCGTCCACCGCCTGCTCAAATGTATATAAAACGAGCAACCCGTCGCCGGTTCGCGTCGCGGACTCGCCGGCGAGTGCCGACGTTCCGACGCACATCGCTGCCGCCAGGATCAGAGCCGTTCGCCACAGCATTGCCGTCGTCCCCTGGGAACAGTCGGTCACGTGTCCGGACAATTCTACCCGCGATTGTGTCAGGTAAGTATCGCGGAACTGGATGGCTTGGCAAATGGGGCCACCAGCTCGCGCCGAACTGCAGCATGATTGATTCCGACGACCTCATCCGGAGTTTGCGGCACTTGAACAGGCTTCCGGAGCTCCCGCAGCCGGTCGTTCGCGGCCGCACCTGTCGAAGGGGAACCTTCCGCCTGTTGGAGAATGGCCGGACTCAGCCGCCGATACGCTAGAAGATGGCGGCAATGAGTGCCGCGAAGGTCTAGGTGGTTTGCTCATGTCGTATCAGCGGGCAGCATGATGGTGGAGCACAGACAGCGGAATGTGAAGTGGCCCTGTATCTCGTAATTATTGCCTGATTCTTGCCAACGCGCAGCTGCCTGATGGCGTAGATCGCCTGGCGGGCACTTCCTGCTTCGGAGGCATTTACGGAGAGCGGGATCGTGCAAGTGTTTGCTGCTGCCGTCTGTGGAATTTCAGTTCTGATTTACCTGTCGCCCCGCGATGCACGTGCAGATGAAGTGCAATCCGTCACTGTGAGAGTGGTGGATGAACAGGATCAGCCGGTCGCCGGAGTCGAGGTCGGCAGCACACTGTACAACACCGATCCCGAGAATGAGACGGGCCAATTGGAATTGCTGCTGCTGGGGGACGAGCGCGGACCGCCGGCCGTCACTGGAGAGAATGGCACCGTCGCAATCGATGCGAAACTTCTATTCTTCCAGGAGGCACCGCGCGCGAGGCCCATCATTGCAATGACGTCGGACATCAGTCGCATGGGCTTTATCTTTGTGACGCGGGCTGAGGCCGGAGATTCAGTGGAAATCAAGCTGCACCCCGCATGCGAGGTCGTCGTCAATACGACCTGTTCGCGGCTGGTCGAGTTGGGCCGAGACCTGCGGAATTCGATTGTGTACGTGTATGCCGGAGATCACGCATTGATTGAGCAACTGGCGATCACCGGCCCCCATACGTTGCACCTGCCAGCGGGAGCATATTGCTTAACGGTCTACGGTTCTGAAACGTACTCGGTGCAGCCCGAGTTCCGGATCGAACCTGACGAACAGCGGAAAGAGATCGATGTCGAGCTGCCGGCCACGAGACTCGCGGAACTAATCGGCCACCCCGCCCCGGAACTGCGCGAGATCAAGGCGTGGCGCGGCGGAGAGCCTGTGACACTCGCCGAACTGCGGGGAAAGGTCGTCATCCTCGACTTCTGGGGCTACTGGTGCGGCCCCTGCGTCGCCCACCTGCCGGATCTGTTTGAACTGCATGATCTGTACCACGATCGTGGGCTGGAGATCATCGGTGTGCATGACGACTCGGTCGCGGATCTCGCCGAACTGGAATCGCACCTGTCCGACATTCGTGAGGAATATTGGAACGGCAGAGATACTCCGTTTAGAGTTGCGATCGACGGAGGAGGAAAGCGGGACATCCGTGGTCACCACGCTCCAGTCAACGGCGCCACCACTGCGGAGTACGGCATTTCAGGATGGCCGATGTATGTGCTGATTGATCGCGCCGGCAACGTATGGGGAAAGATCGGCCCTCAACGGCCGGAGCACCGGCAGCTGATCGAGGAATTGCTCGACGACGAGGGACGCGCTGAGGCACGCTAGAGATCCCGGGGATCAAGGCAGCATCGCCATGGTGTGGGGGGGCCAAAAATGTCGCTTATGGCTTGTATTATCCCCGGCGTGCCCCTCGTGAGAATGTCACTTGTCGCACCCGGTAGAATTCCGACGTCTCATGTCACTCAGCAGCACGCTCCTGACTTTCAACTTGAAAACCGCAACACACGGCGCTTACCTGTTAACTCAGGGACATGGATCTGTGTCCGGTCCGGAGTACAAATGGAGCAAGCACAGTCTTTGGCGGCGCAGATTCTCAGGCGCAGCGTCATGCCCATCGAGATACTCGCGGGTATCTCTACCAGCTATCGAGTCAGTCGCCTAAGACGTCGAACAGCCGCTGATCCTGCGACGGCAATTCTGTGGCCGCTTCAGCAAGGACGGAAGGCGAAGGAAGAGGCCAAGAACGACGTAAGACACGGATCGGATCCGCGTGTCACCGTTGTGCGGAACTCCCATATGATGGGTCGCGCAGAAATGACTTTACGATGTGGCCTCGTGAAAAGTCTGATCCAGTGATCATCGAGAGCCAGCCGTCACCCAGGGAAAGCCAGGTGACGAGATCGCGGCGGTCGAACACTTTGCGGGTCAACTGCTCGATTGTCTGCCCGTGAATTGCGTGCTGCTGTACGCGATCTCGAATGGCCGTGAGGAAATCCAGCTTCCGACGCAGCTGATGGTCGACCTCGGCTCCACAAAATATGCTGCCGTGGGCGTCGAACATCCATTCTGGCTTCAACTCCAGAGCCGTTTCCAGACTTGAAATCCACTTCGGTCCATCTGCATCGCTCAGCTGGCTATCCAGATCAGCGGCAACGTACAGATCGCCGCTGAACAGCCACTTCCTGTTCGGCTCGAACAGACAGATGTGCCCCGGACAATGACCGGGAGTCTCGATGACCTGAAACTGCAAGTGTTGCGTGGTGACGATCGCGCCGATCTCCTCGACCTCGGCGATTCGGGAGGGACCGAAGAGAAAGCTGCGATACCACCGGGGTTCTGTTGGAAACCGAATCTCCGGCACGGCCTCCAAATGCGCTAGGACGTGCGCTCCGCACAATGCGGCGATCAAGTCATTGTTGCCGGTATGGTCTTCGTGATAGTGCGTATTGACGACCGTCGTGATGGTCCGATTCGCGCCGAGATCGATCAGTGCTGCTCGCAACCGCCGGCGTGCCCAGGGGAATCCAGTGTCGACGACCAGCGAACCATCGATGAGGTAACAGACGGCATATTCGTACCCACCGCTGAATCGGCTCAACATCCACGTGAGGAGGTTGTGAATGCGGATGCAGGCAACAAACTCAACGGGCCGCGTAATGGTGGCGCGAAACGGCCAAAGTGGTAATTGGCGACACATGAGGGCGAAGGGCCGCCACAGTAGAAACCGCATCCACTTGCCGAACATGCTGTTCTCCAACCGACGGAGGCAGTCAGCTGGCGGGGCAGATGAGTGGTCTGTTCAGCCAATGCGGACTGGCTTGATTCCCGCTGCGTCAAACCAGGGATCGAGCCGTCGCGCCAGCTGAGGCCAGTTCTGATGTGGAACCGCCGGATACAGGTGATGTTCCAAATGATAAAGATGGTCGCACGCGACGATACTCACAACCGAGCCGCGAAACAGACGAGTCTGATGCAGCGCATCAGGCGCCTCGGCGTCGTGAGGCAAATACGAGGTGATCAAGGGAATAATCCAGCTCCCAACGACCATCAATCCGACATAAACACCAGGGACAATAGACCATGGCATTGCCACAAGCGATCCCAACACCAATACAGCCCATGCCACGCCTTCTCCGATAATCCATGCTCGGCGCCGACCGGGATTTTGAAGCGCCCAAGCGTAGATCCGAAATTGGAAGATGACCCCTTCCACCAACGCGCGACCCAGCGACATCCTTGCCGCCGCCCCTTCGATGTCGTCGTCGTGCGGAAACCTTGCGTGATGATTCAGGTGAGCGACCTGATACGCATGCCCACTGCGAAGGGCGATCAGTTCAATGACGGACAGCAGGAGATCGTTTGGTAACGGCTTCAGTCCAAGGCTGCGGTGCACGAGGTCGTGGGATGTGGAACCGTACGTGACGAAACTCAGAATCACGAGCGATGCCACCGCCAGGACCCAAAAGTCAGACCAGGCAAAGAGCCAGAACGCGGTGAAGGCCACAAAGGGGCAGACGATTGCACGGAACCGCTGGCCTCTGGACAGGCGAAGCAGATCGAGCCCGAGATTGGCCAATCTTGGTGGGCGCAATGATGGGGTGGTACTGCGCATTGGATATTCGCCGCATCACGGCTTGAAGCGATTCCGGTCCTCTTATGCTCAAACCGAGTAAACTCAGAACGCTTAACCTCAAAACCAGCTCCCCCGCGTTAACCCGGGCTACTTCGGGCAGGTCAGAGACTTTGAGACTTTGGCCGGACCGGGTGCGACCAGTGCCAAGACTGGCGAGTCGCGGGTTTGGCGTCCCGCACGAGAGAGAACTCGGCGTCGCAACTTGTTGCGTATCAACGCGAAAAGCCGAGGCGTCTCGCCTCGGCTTTCTGCGTTAACCAGCGGGTCGGGCAATTCCGAGCCGCGTGCAAGTGGAGGGAACGGAACCGTTCGCGAAACTGAAACAGAGACACCAAAAAGTCTCTCCGCCTCATAACCCGGCAATTTCATCGAAACTGAGATGTCTCGGGTTATGAGCCGCAGCGGTTTGGAGAGGGTGGGCAGGGTTCCGGCACGCCGCGCAACGAGGTGGGCACCGCGGTTCCAGGATCCCTGATTCCCGCTGGAGCCCGTCGCTGTCAATTCGAGTCCCGTTCGGTGAGAATCCCGCCCCTGCGCGCTCGCGCCAGCGGTGTTCAAAAACCGTGTCATCGCTCGATTCCAGCCGCGTCCCATGACCAAGTTCGTCCAGTCGTTCTTCCTCCTGCTGGCTAGCGCTACGGATCGGGAGCTGGCCAGGCACGTTCAATACCTCAAGGAGGAGAACCGGATCCTGCGCGCTCGGCTTCCCGATCGGATCATCGTCACGGCCCGGGAGCGACGGAGGCTGCTCAAGTTCGGCAAACCGGTCGGATCGGCGATCAAGGAACTGATCGGCATTGTCTCCCCGAGGACGTTCGCGCGCTGGCTGAGCGCCGAGAAGAACACGGGCTGGACTGCCCCAAAGAAGAGCGGGCGGCGCCGCACGGCCGAAGAGATCCGCCAGCTGATCGCCAAGCTCGCGGCCGATACCGGCTGGGGCTACGGGCGGATCCAAGGCGAGCTGCGTAGGCTCGGCATCCGCAAACCCAGTCGCACCACGATCTTCAACATCCTCAGGGAGCAGGGGATCGATCCGGCACCGAAGCGGGGACCGGGGACCTGGAGCGACTTCCTGGAACGACATGCCAAAACACTCTGGGCCTGTGACTTCTGCACCAAGAAGATCTGGACACCAAAGGGCCTGATCGACATGTACCTGCTGGTGTTCCTCCACGTGGGGAGCCGGCGGATCTGGGTCTCGAAGGCAACTGCTCATCCGAATGCCGGCTGGGTGGCCCAGCAGGCCCGCAACATGTGCCTGGTAGCGCAAGAAGAGAAGGTGAAGCCGACCTGCTTCCTGCGGGACCGGGACACGAAGTTCACCCGGCAGTTCGACGGCATCTTCCGCTCGGAAGGCATCGAGCCTCTCGCGCTGCCCCGCAACAGCCCGAACCTGAACGGGCATTGCGAACGGGTGATTCAGAGCCTGAAGCAGGAGGCGCTCGACCATTTTATCGTGCTCGGGGAGAGGCACCTGAACTACATCGTATCGGAGTATGTGCGCTACTACCACGAGTTTCGGCCGCACCTCGGGCTGGGGAATCTGTCGCCTGCGGCCAGTGGCCCGCCGCCGGAGAATGATTCGCTGTCAGTCGAGGAACTCGTCTGCCACGAGCGGCTGGGCGGACTGCTCAAGCACTACGAGCGTCGGGCGGCGTAAGACGGGCCGGTTCGAACATCACCATCGTTATTTCGCATCCGTGAGCGGGAAGGCCGCATCGGTTGGCGTCGTGCCGCGTCCCAGCTTTTTCTCACGCTTGCGTTCCAGCTTTTCGGCAGAGCGCTGCTTTTTCTCGACTTCGCGGCGCCGTTTCTCGTAGGTATTCTGGTTCTTTGCCAATAGTGTCACCTTTGTTCGAACGGGGGGTGGCTCATCGGACGGGCACCTGTCAAAGACCCGATCCTGAATCACGTCAGGGCATGCTCGCAAAGCAGGATGCCTTAACCTTCATCGCGTCAGCGATTGGTAAAAATCGCACCACACTTGGGACAACGAAACGTGCGTTTCTGACGCGCTGCACCGTGCCCGAGTTGCTCCGACAGCGATCCGCCAGAGGTTGGCGCAGACACTTCCTTGAGCACTTCACACTCAGAGAGTTCCTGGCATTCGCTGCATTGTGCTTTCAGTCGTTTCAACATGATTGCGTCTTCGAAGGATGAGTTATGCCAGGTCGGATCGGGCAGTGGCCGGAACGTTGTCGTTGCTAGCACTGACACGTTCGATACGGCCGCGCCCGGGCGCCCAATGTCCCGGTCTGACGAGTCAGCATCCGGCCCGGACGCAGCACCGATCGACTGCCGGCCTGCAACATCAAAAAACTCAACGGCGTTCTCCAACGCCATCCGGTAAGAGCTCGTCCTGCGCGAGTGCTGCCGAAAACTGTGGACCGCGTTTCGTGACGTGCACCATCATCCGTCGACTGGACGACTTGAGAGCGATCTGGACGGCCGCAACTTGGTCTTCCGAGTACGTCACATCCGCTCCGTCAAAGACGAGTCGCCCTAAAGATCGCGTCGCGACGAGCCGGTCTCGCTGGGCGCGCACCTTGTCATCGCACTTCCAGTTCGGCTGCCAGTTCCCGTCCAGCACCTGCATGGCGGCGGTCACCGCGCTGGCGAACTTGCACAAGAAGTCCTCTTCCCGATCATAGAAAAGTTGTTCGCGTGCAGGCATTCCTGATCTCGCTTCTCGTTGAGGAGCCATTGGATCCCGTAACAATTCGCACGGCCGTGAGATCGACACCTATCCTTCACCGCCGACCTCTCGGTTAGCTGCCAATTGGATCAAACGCCGTTCCTGCGAGCGATGGGTGCAGTACGATCCCATCCATGCCGTCAGTTCCTCCGCGATCCGTTCCGCCGTTCTTGTGCTATACCGCGCGGACGTGATGGAGTTCCGCACGACCGCCAGCCGCATCGAGTCCCGTCTCCTGGCCAGCAGCAGCAACTCCACGTTCTCTGAAAGATACGGGCAATCCGCGAGCAGGTCGTTGAATTCGTCGTCGAAGCCGTCACCAATCGGCACGGTCGACAAAACATCGATCAGCTTGTCGAGCGTGGCCAATAAAGCCACCCGGTGAACCTCGATCCGCCGCCGTTCTTGCAATAATTCGCGCAGGTCACCGAGCAACAGGTAGATCAACTCGGGCGATGATGCTTCGGTCTCGACTTCGGGACATGTCTGCATTGCTGCGCCTCCGTTCGTCTGATCAGCCATTGTCGCCACCTGTACAGGCCGAGGGAACGATCGCCGTGTGGGTGCAACTCGCCGTCTCCAGCCGACCTATGCCAGCTCCAGCATGACCTGGGCTTCCGGCACTTCCCTGATCATTCGGTCGAATGTCTGCGACGACAGCGTCGAGTGGAAGGGGATGCAGAAGCTACACACGGTGTCGTCGACCATTACGTCCAGGCTTCCAATTGCTCGGATTGCCGGATGGCGTTCCAGATGGTCCAGGACCCAGCGCGTATTACCGATGCCGTCCACGCGGACGCGGCAGCTGTTGCCGAGCGGTCGCAGCCAGACATGAAAGGGGCTCATGATTTGGATTTCTTGCTGACGGGGACGCCGTTCCGCTTCGCTCTTCTCCTGCGGCGAGTTGATTGATTCGCGTTTTCGTTCTGTGTCGCGCTGCTATCGCGCTTTTGAGAATCCTCAAGATGTGCGCACCGCCGCCGTACCGACGTATAAGGCATGCCGACATTACGCTCGTAGCGCTCGGCCCGCAGGAACCAGAGCGCCAGTCCGCCGGTGTTGTAATGCGAACCTGGCACGGTGGAATTCGGCGCCACGGCCGTGCGGACTCCCAGCGACCCCTTGCGGCCCGTCTTTTTCCATCCCAGCCGCTCCATGATGATACGCACCACCACGCCGACCGCCTGACGCAGTCGCTGGCTCTGGCGCGGATGCGCCGTCGCCAGGAAGCGATGAATTTTCTCATGCGACTCGAATTCGCGAATGACCCCGGCCAGTGGGGGTCGATCGTGATGCAGCTCGGACTCCTCCATCCGCCGCTGCCGGTCCTTGTCGCTGAAGAATGCCAGGACCTCGTCGAACGGCGCGTCCTGATCGTTGACGACGTCAGCGAATGTGCGTCCCAGTTTGTTATCCAGAAATTGCTCGCGGGTGATGGATTGCGTTGGCATGGAATACTCTCCATTGAAAACGGATGACACGAAGCGGAGCCTCATTTCGAGCTCAGAGGCCCAATTCACTTACTCCGTAAGCAACGCTAACGTCGAGATCGGTCCCGCACACATGAACTGCAGACGGTGCTTATCGTCATAAGGGGCTGTCGTAAAACTCACCAGGATCGGCCACAGCGGATCATCAGAACAGTTGATGGTGAGGTTGTCCGGCACTCGGCCAAACCGTCCGCGCAAATAATCCTTGATCTTCAGATTCACGTCCCGAACACGCTGCTGTTGCCGCCAACGGTACACGAAAAACCCGCATATCGTCGCGATGGCCAGGACAAGGACGAAAACCACCGTTACGCCGTCCATGAGCACACCTCCGCGTTTGTTTCGCCAGTGTGGTCCGCGTCGAGGTCTTCGTCTTTGCCAAACACCTCGACGTTCATCTCAAAGAACTGCGTCAGGTTCGCTCTGCGCAGTTGTGCAGAAATCTCGTCCGATGCATTGAACAACCGCACGACCGCGCAGCGGCGGCGCGCCGAAGTCAAAATCCGCAGCATCGGGGGCGAGATAGTGTCAACGTCAGTCAGGTCGAACGCCACCGTTCGGCAACCGTGCCGGTCGATCAGATCGAGCACCTGCTCCCGACAAAGACCCTCGGCAGGATCCGGTGCTTCGTTTCCGCCGAAGCCGAGCACCAGAATCTCTCCGGCACTGTAAACCTGCAGGCCCCGCAGGGAGGACTGAGGGCCTATCGGAATAGCCGGATCCCGAAGGAATGGAGGTTCCGGGGCAATCCGCTCGGGAGTTGTTTCGCGTTTCATGCGGTCGAGCTTTGTTCTTCAGCAGCCTGCGATTCAGCTGAACCGCTGCCGCTGCTAAGGCGAATCCAGCCGGCCGAACGTTCAGCAACTTCCGAGAAAACGTCGGAGCAGGCTTCCCGATCTGGCTTTACACATACAAATATTGTATCTTCGCAATATGGATTTGCAAACACTGAATGCGCACTTTTGATTTACGGGCCAATCAGCCCCACTGTTGCATTGCGGATGACTCATGACCAGTACCGGCCGACCGCTACCGCTGTTCCCTGCTCCGCCTCGCCCTCTCTGCCCGGTATGCGGTTACACCAGCTACTCAACAGGCGGCATCCATCCACAATGTGCCGTGCGTCGGGCGGATCTCAAACGCATGCAGCAGACCACGAGTCGCGCCAGCAATCGCAGCAGCTCACCGAGAGTCGCTGGTCACTCTCGCTGGCAGCGGATTTGCCCGAGCTGTCGAGAAATTACGCACGTCCGCAAGAAGTTTTGCACCTGCGGTCACCAGTTTGCCATCGGCAAGCCTGCGACCAGCACATGACATCTTCTGCATTCACGTGTTCAAACGCCGCTGTTGGATGCGTTCTGGATGTGTTCACTGGTCGAAATCACAAGCCATATCGGAAACGCCGAAGTCACATGCTCACACCAAACCAGGTTATCACAAAGCTCGAAGCCAATGAGCTATCTCTTCTGCCTCGAGTACCCCGCAATACGCAGTCGTCCTCGCCCCCTGCCGGCATTGCCGGCAGCAGCGACGTTGGCTGGATCGGAGTCGTGTTCGAAGACGGACAGCACAAGTCGGTCTCGGAATGGACGAATTCCCGGCCCGAGGGAGCCGAAGCCGATTTGGACCGAAGCTTTCTACGCCGGGCTTAGACGTCACTGCAGGCGACCATCGATTTCTGACGGGCAAGACCCGACGGGGAGATCGAGGCGAAGTTCGATCAGGCTCTTTTCGAGGGCGGACGATCGAATCACTGTGCGTGACAATGAACAGCGGAGGGACAGTGTTTCCGGAAATCGGCAATAGGGCGATCGTCAAGAACCTGCCGCGCATTGATCCCGAATGGCGCAACGCAGAGGTGGTAATTGTGGGAATGGACCTTCGCCATGACACATCGGGCCATATCGACTCAATGCGGAGTCGCATTCTGGTTTCAAACTCCTCCAACCAGCGGCGCGACCTGCCATTGGGTCATTTGGATGCGTCCGCAATCCCCCCTGGTCGATGATTCGTTATGACCGGTCGAAAGCTGACTGTTTCGCTCGTAATCCTGACCGTCGCGGGCCTGTCCGGGTGTGAGGGCGGACTCGATCCGGGCATGCTTGTTGGGACCTGGCAATCGAAGACGGGTCCGACGGAGTACTACCGATTCGATGCTGTCGGGCGATTCTGGCATGAAACTGCGGACTTTCGGATCGGCGGCCCATATCGTGTCGACAACGGAACCCTGATCGAGGCGACCTTCTCGCGGGATGACTCAGGTTACTCCAGCACTCCTGACGCCACGCGGCAAATCTCTCTCGTAGACGATGTGCTGACAATCGATGGCCAGGCGTTTCGCAGAGTGGACCCCGGCGAATTCGAATGGGCCGATCTCCATTCCGATATGAGCCAGGAGGCGGTGGAGTGGGAACGTCTCACGACTCCGAAGCCGGCAGGGGCCGGCTAGGGTTTGTGCACCGATTGCCAGGGCTGGCCTGCTTCGCGGAATGCATCTCCACGCTCAGCACATAGCGACGGAACGACATAGCTCACGATGGAGATCCGTCCAATCCAGCGTTATCAATGTCGCTGAAGCTCCAGTCAATGTGCTGATCAGCGGTGTGAAAAAATCGAGCCGCACTTGGGACACCGGAACGTGCACTTCGACCGTCGCGCTTCCTGATCCATGCGAGCGGTCAGCGATGTCGTTTCAATGCGGACCGAGACCTGACCCAGGACCTCGCACTCCGAGAGCTCCTGACACTCAGTACACTGTGCCTTCAATCGTCTGATCATTGTTCTTGCCTTGGATTGATCGGTTCAACTCGTCCGCTTTGCCGGGACGTCTGCAGCGGCGGCTCACTTGATTTCATAGGTCCAGACTTTGAATGACTCCAATCGGCCGACGCCAAATGTCGTACTCAGGGCCGCGTCGGCTGCGTCGCGACCGCGTGCCATGAGGATCCGACCAACACGGGGAATGTTGTTGCGCGGGTCGAACGCATACCACGATCCGCCCAGGTACGCTTCGAACCAAGCACTGAAATCCATCGGGCTTTGACTGGCGGGAACACCGATGTCGCCGAGGTACCCGGTGCAGTACCGCGCCGGGATATTCATGCAGCGGCAGAGCGTGATCGCCAGATGAGTGTAATCCCGACAGACCCCTGTTCATTCTCGAAATGCCTCCAGGGCCGTGCGGTTCGCCCGTGCCTGCAGATAATCGAACCGCAGATGCTGAAACACGAAATTGCAGATCGATTGAACGCGTGGCCAACCCGGGGGAGTTGCGTTGAACAGACTTCCGGCCAGGTCCTTGAGTTCGCTGTCCACCTCGCAGTATCGACTGGCCAGCAGGAACAGAAGGGTGTCGTCAGGCAGTTCCTGCACGGGATGCAGTCGCGCCGACCAGACCTGGGGGTCCGGCTCCCCGCCGTCCTCCACGATTGCCGAACTCCGGACGACAAGGCGTCCCGATGTCACAAACAGCCGCGTGCAGCGGTTACCGAAGGAATCGGAGTACTCGCCAGCACTTCGCCAAACGGGTATTCATCGGACGTCACCACGTCGGCAAAGGTCCGCCCCAGCTTGTGATCGAAGAACTGCTCAGGGGTCATTGCGGTCATGCGATTCTCTCAGAAGGGCGGGAAACTTCACCTGCAAGTAATGCACATACAATATTTGTATCTTCAAGATCGGAATTGCACAAGCGCATTCGTGAGCGGGAATCCGCACATGTAAGGGAACCGGGCGAATCAGGGCACGGGCGCTGAAACCGCCGCCCATCTCAGTCGTCACATTCTGACTGCCGTGGGAGTTGGTTCCGCTGTGCGTAGCAAGCTTGAGTTGCGATGACATGACCGCGGGCACGGAGCTTCTTTTGCACCAAATCGCTCATTGTCATGGATTGACCCGTTGGGCGGGGCTCACGTCGGGTACAATGACGCCGTAGCCTGTCGTAAACGCTGGAATGTCGATGGACGCCAGCGGGCACGGCGGTCTCAATGCTGCCGCGAATGGCCTCCGCTCAGACGGCCCTGCTAACGCGGCATTCCTCTGCCCAAAAGGAATTACCAGACATGGATGATCGTCCCGAAGAACCGGAATGGATTTCACACGAACAGACAGATGGCCGCCCACTTTCGGATGAGGAATACCGCCGTCGGGAAAAACTGTTCAATTGCTTTACGGTCGGTGCCATCATCACGTCCCGGCCGATGCTGGACACAATCCGACGCGAGCTTCAAAGAATTGACCAGCGACTGTTCGTTGACGTCAGCGAAATCGAAAGGATGCTGGTCGAAGAAGTACTGAGTCCTGATGTGCTGCAAGGTCCAGAGGCGACAACCGCAAATGCACTGGTTAATCGCTCGCTGACGATGCCTCAGCCAGTCAGGAGTGGCAGGCGCATTCGACGAGATAACCTGCAACTCACGACAAGCGATCCTGAACCTCAGATTGAGGGGTGCCAGGCCCAAGAGCCCGTGCGGCTCCTTGTTTATGGTCCCTTACCGCACTGCTTTTGATGGATGGTATTACGGCTCGCCGCTTCTTTTGAAATCTGTGTCACGTCCGCTGGACTCGCACAGCCCCGCTTCTCTTTTTCACGGCACGCATGACTCAACTCGCTCGCGGCACATGGGTTCAATTCGCCGATCATCCGGACGTACCTCGGGTATGGCGGGGAACTTGGGGTTTGGTAAAGTTCGTGTCGGGCGAACTCCCCAAGGTCACGATTTCGAACGCCACCGGCCAGACAGTTGCGGTGCTGGCGGAACATGTGAAGTCCGCGCCGTAGGTAGCTGACCTACCCGGCCTGGCAATGGTGTGGATTACCGGGCGGACAGCGCGGGCGGCGCCAATAACGAGAATGTGCCTGACGGTCCTGGACGCAAACCCGCACAGAGACGCTCGGCCACCCCAAGGCCGGGCGCTTTTCATTGACCGGCCGGTGCAGGCGGGTTTTCCTTGATGAAGTCGAGGTAGGCATCGTTGGCCTCAATCGACTTGGCCAGCAGCGCCTGCCATTCGCTCCATCCAGCAGTGCCGTGCACCGAGGCGTTCTGGGCTGCGGCATTCGTGGCGCGCGTGGCGGCGAGCGCCTCTTTGTACAGCCGCACCATCTGTTCGTAGGGAGTCTCCATACGGGCATTCTAGACGCGGTCTACTACTTTGCGCAAAAAGAACCCCGAGTCTGGCGGTAATGTCTGCATTGGATTTTCAAACATGGACACTTCCCGCCGTAAGGTCTTGCGGGCGCAATCCCATCGGCCCGCTCAACCCGCTCGCCTGCCGCCCTTGCGAGCGGCTTGGAGTGATGTGCTAACTCGGGCGTTTCTGTGACCGATTCACGAAATCCGTCACTGTTCGGATTGCAAGTACAAGAAGTGAAGATACAATAATTGTATCTGCATTGCTCTTGCAAGATGGTCGTGTGAGCCGCGACGGAGATCAATGACCATCAGAGCCTGGAACCTAAACGGGTTGACCAGGCCCTCGAAAAGGCCGCCTGCCGGTGCTCGTCGCGAGCACCGGCCACCGCAGTTTGGCTCTCCGATGACGCAATACCGAGTGAAGTGTCCGAGCTCTCAATGCGGGTACAGCGGGATGACCGAGGGCACCCCCGAGGCCGGCTCGTTCGTCAAAAGGCACTTCGCGGACAGGAATAAGCTGAACAAGTCTCGCGAACGCAGCGACGAGCTCCTGGTATTCCGCTGTCACAAATGCAAGTGCCGGTGGCGAATGCGGAGCAGCCAATTGTCGCACTCCTGAACGAAGTGCTCATATCGAAATGGAACACGTCTCGGCTGATCAGGATCGGGAGAAGCACGTTGCCGCGTCTGGCAGGGGGCCCGGAACGCTGTTGCAGCGAAACCTGTGACGCCTGATTGTTTGAGGAATTTGACGCATGTCTGAAGGCAGAATCAAGAAGTTGACCGCGAGGGGATTCGGATTCATCGATACCGGTGATGACCGTGATCTGTTCTTCCACATGAGCAATGTGGAGGGAACCAGCTTCGACCAGTTGCATGAAGGTCAGAGAGTGTCGTACCACCCCGGACAAGGACCGAAGGGTCCGTGATGTAACCCATGACTCACCGCAGCTCACTCTTGCTTGCCATGGCCGAAAGGTGCCGCGCGCTCATTCGGCAATCGACAAACCCGGATTCGAATCTGCCTCAGCCGCTCCATCCGCGGCATCTGCTGTGGATGTGCGATCAGATCAGCGAACACTCCGCCGACTGGCCGGCCGCCAAGCAGCATCGCTGGATCGGCTTCATTCAGGGCGGCATGCTGGCGAATCGCATGCTGGACCTGAAGGGCGCAAAGGCAATGTTCGATGAAGCGAAGTCGACCTATGCCGACAGCGGCGCCGAGGAGGACGACTTGCTCGATCATCTGGATCCGAACAGTTCGTTCAGCCTGGATCTTGGCGGCCAAGGCTAGCTGACAGCCGGCATCGGCTCACTCGGCGATGCCACACGAATGAGCACGATGAACGCTATTGACACCACGTATCTTCGGGTCGCAAAGGTTCAAACGTTTGCGGGGGCGCAGCCGCTCACGAACGCCACCGGGTTCTTCTTTCTGCACGACGAGTTCTTGTACCTCGTCACTGCGCGGCATGTCGTGATTCAGGAAGCAGAGGAGCATCGCCCCAGCCGGCTGCAGCTCTCTTTGCACTCCGATCCCACCGACCTGCAGCGCAGGTCGGACTTGTCGATTCCCTTGTATGTCGACGGCGTGCCTCAATGGTTTCAACATCCGCGCTATGAGAGGGAAGTCGATCTCGTAGCAGTCGCGATCAATGATCCACGCGTCCTCAGCAATGCCGTCTTGGCGTTTAGCCAGGAGGATACCTGGAACATGGACGACGTTATGCCGCTTGGACAAGACGTGCTGATCCTCGGATTTCCGCTCGGCTTTCACGATACACTCCACAACCTCCCGCTGGTGCGAAGCGCGACGATTGCCAGTTCATTTCCACACCCGTTCAAGGGCGAACCCTACTTTCTGACAGACGGCCGCATGCATCGCGGCATGAGCGGCTCGCCGGTGGTCGTCCGGTCTCCGGGGCGGACGGAGTATTTCGGCGGCCGGCCGCCGAGGTGGAAGCTAATCGGCATCCATACGTCCGCGCTCGACGTGTCGGACAGAGACCCCGAACAGGATGAGCGGCTCGCGCTGAATACAACATGGTACGCGTCGCTGATCCTTGACATGCTGCCCGTGCGCGAGCGCGTGCCAGATGGCAGCGAGGAAGCCCGTCGAACGCGGGCGGTCCGCGGAACCCAAAGTTAGGCGAAGTGCGGCACTCCAATCTGCACTCGCACTGAAGGCCGGCACTACAAGGTCAAGGGCAAGATACACGAAATGACTGAGCGCTGTGCTCCCTGCAACCAAGGAAGAAGAACTCGGTGGCGTTCGACGGATTTATGCAGCGTCGCAACTCAAACGTCGCCCGCAATCACCATTGTGGTATCCAGAACAGGACTCATCATGTCAAGCGGCCACTTGCTGTTCACACAGGTGGACTATCTTGATCGTCCCGCTCCAGCTCAGGGTGGGTTCATCGTACTTGATTTTCGAGCGGATGGTTCATGTCGACGCGTGCACACGTCGAGCGCGATACGTCAACCAATCGACCTGCGTGCTGGCGATGAATTCAGCCATCGCAACAAGAAATGCCAATTCATTCGAACACGGGAGTGGGAGTTCCCCGAGGAGGATTATCCATGGTTCGACAGCGCGCGCGAGTGCCTGGCTGCAATTCTCGACCGGGACACAATCGCACCGTCGCAGACTTAACCGGCCGCGGGCCGCTGATCAGCGGATCAATGACTCCTCTGTCTTTCCGCACAGAGCGGGTTTGAGTACATCGTGGCTGTCAGGAGAAAAAATGTCATCGCGAAGAGAAGAGCGACACATCAGGAGCTTTACGGCCGTCAGTCAGGAAGGCGAAACGTTCGACATCAACGAGTCTCAAACCTTCATTAACGCTGGATCACACTCCGGGGTCGATTGGTTGCCGGGCATGAAGCGAATGCAGACGTCGAAGGGGAAGGCAGTGAATCGCCTGGACCAGGGGAAGTATCAGGTGGTGCGCGGGCCCGGGAAGATTGACGTCACAAGCGACGATCCCACCACACCATGAGAGGTGCTGCGCGCAAGAGAAATGCACTCTGCGGCTGGCTTCAACGAGCGGAGCCCGGAAATGTTGGATATTGAGAAGAGAATCGCGGAGATCACCGCGCGAGATCGTGAGAAGAGAGACGTAAAGGGGCGCGAGGTGGCCGCAGCTGCGAATCTCGCTGCGAAAGCCGTGACTGACCAACACGAAGCCGCCGAGCGGTTCTACCTCAAGTACGTCGACCGCGTGGTGACCACGTTTGTCGCATCCTGCAATGGCCACTGCGCGATTGGCGACATGGAGGAGCTACAAATGGCTCCGCGAGTGGGTGTTGAATTCGCGTTCCACCCGGGCACCAACGAGGGCCGAGTTCAGGTTGTCGTGACATGCTCACCAAACTCTGAGCTGGTCAACGTGCGATGCTGCTACAACCGCGGGAACTTTCAGCCGAGGGCCAACGGCTTTCGTCCAGACACGAAGGCGGATCTTGCAGAGCAGTGGCTCAACGATTCGTTGCTCGCGTGTCTTCAGTTCCACTTGGACTACTGACCTGCCCCCCTGAAACGAGCCCAGGCGTTGAGTACAGTCTCGACGTGCTGGACCGAGAACAGGAGAGCTGGTCGATTCCGTCCGGAGGAGATCATCCACAAGTTGCGTGAGGCCGAGGTGGAGCTGGCACAGGGGAAGAAGGCTCCCGAGGTCTGCAAGAAGCTGGGAGTGACGGAGCAGACGTACTACCGCTGGCGGAAGGAATACGGGGGCCTGAAGGTGGACCAGGCCCGCCGGCTCAAGGACCTGGAGAAGGAAAACGGCCGGCTCAAGAGACTGCTGGCGGAGGCCGAGTTGGACAAGGCCATCCTCCGGGAGGCGGCTTCGGGAAACTTCTGAGCCCGGCGAAGCGCCGTCAGGCGGTCGAGCACGTCCGGGATGCTCTGGGGCGAGCTGAGGTCTCAAACGGAGGGCCTGCCGGGTGCTCGGACAACCGCGGACGACGCAGGCACATCCCCAGTGATGAGCCGCGGCTGATCCGGCGGATCGTCGAACTGGCCACACAGTACGGCCGGTATGGCTACCGCCGGGTCACGGCGCTGCTGCGCCGGGAAGGCTGGCGCGTGAATCACAAGCGCGTCGAGCGCCTGTGGAGACAGGAGGGACTGAAAGTGCCGGCACGACAGCCGAAACGGAAGCGACTGTGGCTCCATGACGGGTTCTGTGTGCGGCTCAGGCCTGCGCACCGGGATCACGTCTGGAGCTACGACTTCGTCCTCACGCGGACCCATGACGGGAGACCGCTGCGAATGCTGACGCTGCTGGACGAGTTCACGCGGGAGTGCCTGGCGATCGATGTGTCCCGGAGGCTGACGAGTGAGGATGTGCTGGAGCGTCTGAGCGACCTGTTCGTGAGGCGGGGAGTTCCCAGGTACATCCGCAGTGACAACGGACCGGAGTTCACGGCCCGGAAGGTCCGGGAGTGGCTGGATCGCGTGGAGGTGCAGACGTTGTTCATCGAGCCGGGCAGCCCGTGGGAGAACGGCTACATCGAGTCGTTCAACGGGAAACTCCGGGATGAGCTGCTGAACGGTGAGATCTTCGAGACGCTGCTCGAGGCGAAGGTGCTGATCGAACGGTGGCGCCGGGAGTACAACACGCTGCGGCCGCACAGTGCGTTGGGATATCGTCCCCCGGCCCCGGAGTCGCGCCCGCCGCACAAGTCCACTTCCGCTACGCTCCAGCGGCCTTGTGCGGCGGCGTTGTTGACAACCGAACCCCTAACCTAAAAGCTGGTACCGTCCCTGGGGGCAGGTCACCCTAACATGCCGGAAGCATGGCGCGGAATGTGGGGCGCGTTGTTTTCGCCGGCAAGGATCGGGTGACCGTCAGAAACGCCGTGGGCCAGACGATTGAGATTTCCATCGAACACGCGAAGCGGGCCCCGTAGTCCATTCTCACAAGTGTTCTCCTTTGATGTCCTCGCTGTCTCCTGGCCATTTGATCCGTGTCATCGATCGTCCGGACATACCGGAAACGTGGCGCGGCGTTTGGGTTCGGACGATCGAAATCGGAGTGCAACACGTTGAACCAAGCGCAGTAGGTGCAATCAAAATGCCAGATTGGCAGGATCAGTGATGAGGCGATTGGATGTCGAGTCAAATCGTGCCGTGCGCAAATACTTCCCCCACAATGCCCTCTGGAGAAATACTTGCCTATTCACCGATGAAACGCGAATGGCACGCGCGCTGCTACCGCCTGTCGTTCAGCAGAACGCTGTCAAGTTCCGCAGGATTGTCTTGGTTTTCGTGACCCTGAGGGAGTCAGCCATGTCGCGGACGACGAATCGTCTGACGAGTGTGTCTGAGCCGGTCGAGGTTCGATGCCGACAGTTCGGGCACTGCCTCGCCGCCGGCGGCCCAGTTTCGACAACTGAACGCGCCATTCTTGCCTGCCCTCCCAGGCGTGGACCGCCTGCTCGGCCATAGCGAGTGCACGTTGGCAACTGGGCTGCGTCGTGTTCAATTGCGCGGCCCCCATCTCTTGCCCAAATCAGCGCCCAACTGGAAGCAGAACCCGGTTGCCGGGCTCTGTATCCGCACACCTCCACCAGTTTCCGCGAGGAGTAATTGCCATGTTGACGACGTACTGGATTCCGACCAATTCCGCTGGTTTGCGACGCGAGCTCCAGAATGCGTTTCGCCAGTTCGAAAACCAGACTCAGCCGCGGACGGAGCAACCGCCCCTGACGGTCTGGGAGGACGACCAGGGAGTGTCCTTCGAGCTGGACGTACCCGGCATCAAGCGGGACTCGCTGGATGTGCGAGTCCAGGAGGGACAGCTCTGGATCACCGGCGAGCGGACGCTGACCACCGAGAATCGCCAGTGCCGGCACAACGAGCGGATGTTCGGCCCCTTCAGCCGCCGTGTGCCGCTTCCGGACATGATCGATCCGGCCTCAATCGAGGCCGAACTGAACGACGGAGTGCTCGTCATTGTGATGAAGAAGAAGTCGGAGGCACAGCCGCGGCGCGTGGAGATCAAGAGCAGCTCTTCCGATGATCACACTCCGCGAATTACGAAAGACTGATTGATGAGAATGAGGCCGGCCGTCGAACGTCGGCGGCCGGCCGGAGGGTGGGAAGATGACGACATATCACGTGCAATTCAACAACACCCAGCAGCAACTTAAGTCCAATCAGGAGTTGCTACACATCCTGCTGGACGATGCAGAAGACATGCTGCGGGAACAGCCCGACGAAGAGTATGCACCCTGGCTGAGTGCGGTTGTCGACAAAATCCTCGAAAACTTCGTGGATCAGGCTCAGATTGAGGAGGACGGGAACTACTTAGAGCACGTACTCGAGCAGTACCCGACTTGGCACTCCCAGATTCAGCACCTACAGGATGAGCATCAGCTGCTGGAAGGCCAATTACGCGATATCGCACAGCGGATCAGCGGTGAAGCTGCTTCTGGAGGAATCACGCGGGAATGCCGCCGGCAACTGAAGGATTGGATTGCCTGGTACCGCAACCACCAGCATCGCGAAATCAGATTGGTGCAGGAGGCATTTGTTCTGGAGGTGGGACAAGGCGAATAAAGGGCAGGACTGTCGGCGCTTGGTCATGGCAGAGTTCCGCTGTGTCGCTCCTGCGAACATGCAAATCACCACGCGACGCTCGGAGCTCGCAGGCCGATCGAGGATTCGCGCCAAGGCCTCGCTACGAGGTCCATCGGAGTAAGTTTGTCGAGGTATTTGTAGAGGAAGTTATTTGAATTGGGAGGACATGTGATGAATGCGATTCGCAAGAGTACGTTATGGGTAATGACCTTGGTGGCAGGCACCGGCCTGGGAGCCGCGGCACTAAGTTGGTCACAGGCAGTTGATCCTGAGCTGACAGTCCAGCCAGCGCACTCGCCGGACAATCTGTCGGTTGCATTCCGGGACGTAGCGAAAGACGTGCTGCCGGCGGTTGTCTGGATCGAGACTCACGCGACGGACCATGTTGCGGGGGCGAATGATGAGATGGCGCCTCTGCCGGGGGATGAATTGTTCCGCCGGTTCTTTGGCGACGATCCGCGATTTAAGGATTTTCAGTTTAGTTTCCCCGACGTCCCGAACATTCCGCGAGAAGGGCATGGATCAGGGTTCATCGTCGATCCCGACGGGGTCATCATGACGAATGCGCACGTGGTGGACGGGGCCGACCGGGTAATTGTGCACCTGCACGATGGCAGCCAAGTACCTGCGGACTCCTGGGCGTCTGACCCCCGTTCAGACGTCGCGATTGTGCGGATCAAATCCGACGAGCCCTTGCCCGTGGCGCCGCTGGGGAACAGCGACCAGATGCAGGTGGGGGACTGGGTCCTCGCGGCTGGGAACCCGTTCGACGTTGGCGTGACCGTGACGGCGGGAATCATCAGCGCCACGGGACGGGGTCCGGGAATCAACGAGCGCGAGAGCTATCTCCAGACCGACGCGGCGATCAACCCGGGGAACAGCGGGGGGCCATTGATTAACCTCAACGGCGAAGTCGTCGGGATCAACACGGCGATTTCCACAAGCAGTGGCGGGTATGACGGCGTCGGTTTCACCATTCCTGTCAATATGGCGAAGTGGGTGGCCGACCAGCTGGTTGAAGACGGAGTCGTCCACCGCGCCTACCTGGGAGTTGCTCTGCAGGAATTGAGCAATGAATTGCGCAGTCATTTCAACGTGGGAGTGGGCGAGGGTGCGCTCGTAAGCCAGGTATATCCGGATACTCCGGCCGCCAAGGCCGGCCTGGAGGAAGGAGATGTCATCGTGGAAATGGCGGGTCACAGAATCAGCGACCGCAGCCAGCTGCAGGGGATCGTCGAGACGCTGGAAGTGGGCGAGGAATATGACACGGTTGTGCTGCGTGACGGCGAGCGCAAGACGATTGAGATCACCATGGAGGAGATGCCGGGCGACTTTACTCCGGCAATGCGGCGCGGACGACCAAACGGCGAGTCCGCACCCAAAGAGCCGGAGACAGCGACCTATGACGAATCTGGTCTGAAGGTTGAGAAGATCACCAAGGAGCTGGCGGACCAGCTTGGGATCAGTGCGGACTCGCAGGGCGTGGTCGTCACAGCAGTGAAAGAGGGCACGCCGGCGGCGCGGATTGGCCTGGAGCCGGGTGACGTCATCGAGAAAGTGGGGTCGAAGCGGGTGACCTCTCCGCAGGAGTTCCGCGACGCGATGGACGCCATCTCACTGGAAAGTGGGATCGCACTGCTGATCCGGCGCGGAGACGCGTCGCAATTCGTGGTACTCAAATCTGATTAGGCCCCGCATCAGGGTTGCAGAGCGGAGTTACGGGCGGACCTAAGGCTGCGGACAATGGTCCTCTCGGCGGTCGCCCGTCTCTCCGCTTCGCATAGAACCTAGACGTCGACGGAACCGCGTGCATCGGAACCGCGTACCGCATATGGGTAAGCGCGGCAATCCACTCCGCTTGCCTTGGACAACTCTCAACGTACATCGGCGGGCCAAACGGCCTCCGGTCCGCCGTCGCGGCAACCACCGCACCTCGTCTGCGTTGTTGTCGGGGACACGCTGCTGTGGGACAAGGCGAATGAATCACGTATTGGAGCAGTAGCCATGTTTACGATCATCCAATCCATTGAGCCGTATTTCGTGGGCCTGGCATGCCTGATGTGGGTCGTGTTCTGCGGTAACTGTTTCTGGCTCTCCTATGTTTCCGACCGCGATACTGGAAGGCCCACGGCCTTCGTTCCCGACCGACCCATGATGAGTCGGGACACCGGTCCGAGTGTCTCTCGCACTGAACGAGCACGGGCGACGTCGTTGAGTGCTTGACTGAAAAATGGATTGGCCCGTCGGTACGGGTCTTGCATTGCCTGAAGAGGGATACATGATGCTTTCTTGAGGAGGCCAGGCCATGCATCGGATCATGATCGTGGACGACCATGAATTGGTGCGCAGCGGACTGCGTGCCATTTGTGCGAGGGAACCCGACCTGCACGTTGTGGGCGAGGCAGATTGCGCTGACAGGGCAGCGCCGGTCTTTGACGCATGCCATCCGCACTTGGTACTGCTGGACCTGGGCTTGCCCGAAGGCAGCGGACTGGAACTGCTCAAAGAGTTTTTAATCCGTGATCCGAAAGTGAGAGTCCTGATCTGCTCGATGCAGGATGAGTTCTTCAATGCTGAAGAAGCCCTGCGTGCGGGAGCTCACGGATATGTCAACAAAGGCGCAGGAACCGAGGAGATCCTCGCGGCCGTTCGTCGTGTTCTGGACTCCCGGCTCTACCTCAGCGAGCAGATGACAGAACGTATGCTGTCGCGGACCGTTGGCACAGAACAGGGAATTGGACGCGCCCCTGCCGAGGTGCTCTCAAGCCGAGAAATGCAGGTATTTGAGGACGTGGGCCGGGGGCTGGGCACGCGTGAGACGGCCGAACGGCTTGGCCTGTCCATCAAGACGATTAAACCTATCGTGAGAACATCAAGGCCAAGCTCAATCTGCGAAATGCCAACGAGCTGATCCGCGCGGCCGTACATTGGCTGCATACTTCCGAGACAGTAGTGATCACAGGCCGTGACACAATCTGCGGCTGACTCACATCCAGCAATTCGGCCGCTCCGAACGCTGTGCCATCGCAGCGGCGTTATTTAGTGCAACTCCGGCTGGCGGAGCCGTGATGGATCGGCGATCGCTGCGAGATTCCCGGGCCCCGGTGTAAACCGTCGGCAATTGAAATGGACGCAATCGCGACAGGTATCATCACGTTCTTGATCACGGCATTAGGCTTCGTCGTGATTCAGAATCTCGGTTCGAGCGAACGGAAGATTGACTATCAGATCGATGATCCCCCGTCCGTGGAGGAACCGCGGTTTCACCGGCTTGTCAGCCATCTGCTGGGTCCGCCGCTCGTTGACGGCCATCGACTTCAGACTCTCTTGAATGGGGATGAGATTTTTCCCGCCATGCTGGCCGCGATTCGACGTGCCCGGCGGACAATCACCTTCGAGACATACATCTATTGGTCAGGCGCTATTGGCCGCGAATTCGCCGATGCTCTCTCCGAGCGGGCACGGGCCGGCGTCCGAGTCCATGTGCTTCTCGATTGGATTGGGAGCGCCAAATTGGACGCCGATGCGCTCGAGGCGATGCAGGCCGCCGGTGTCGAGGTCGATCGGTATCGTCCCCTTCGCTGGTATCACCTCAACCGGATGAATAACCGCACCCATCGGAAAATTCTTGTCGTCGATGGTCGGATCGGCTTTACGGGCGGTGTCGGAATCGCTGACCAGTGGGGAGGCCACGCTCAATCCCCGGAACACTGGCGCGACACGCACTTTCAGTTGGAAGGCCCCGCCGTCGCCCAGCTGCAGGCCGCGTTCGCAGACAACTGGAATAAGACGCATCCGAATGTCCTGAATGAGGAGGGCTACTTCCCCGAACTCTCATCCGCGGGCTCGGCACTGGCGCAGATCTTCAAGAGTTCACCAAGAGAGGGTGCTACCAGTGCACGACTGCTGTACCTCCTATCGATCGCAGCGGCGCGGAGGCGAATCCTCATCGCAAACTCGTACTTCGTTCCCGACTCCACCTGCATTGCGGCCCTCGTGTGTGCCCAAAGGCGCGGTGTGCAGGTAGAGATCATTGTTCCTGGTCCCTACATTGACACGGGCATCACGCGCCGGGCATCACGCGCCTTGTGGGGGCCGTTGTTGGAGGCAGGCGTCGAAATCTACGAGTTCCAGCCGACGATGTACCACTGCAAGGTCATGGTGATTGATGACCTGTGGGCCTCAGTTGGGTCGACGAACTTCGACAATCGGTCGTTTCGGTTGAATGATGAAGCCAACCTCAATGTGCTCGATGGGGACTTTGCCGCAAAGCAGACGCAGGATTTTGAGGCCGACCGACAGCGGTCGCGGCGCGTGACGCTTGAGGAGTGGCGTCATCGACCCTTCTCGACAAAACTCCTCGAATGGAGTGCGTCTTTGTTCCGCTCCCAGGTGTGAAGTGGTCGCTACGGGCGTTCGTGATTGAATCAGCACGTTAACTGGAGCAATACTTCTGCGTCCAACCACTGGGCTGCAATCGCAATTCGCGGCAGCAACGCGACACTCTGGAATCGGGCATGGATGACGGCACAGAAAAAGCACTTCTGGTGGGCGCCATTCCGGCAGCCTTTCTCATCTCCCTCATGGCATTCTTCGCGATGCGGGCCAGGAGCGTGCGGCAGGCCCGTCAACGGTGCCTGAGTTGTCTGGCTGATACCAGCCAATCTGCGGCTGACCGGGCTCAGGCCGCCGATGGGCTGGCCGAATACGCCGGATCGGATAATGAAGTGCAGGCTGCCTTGCAGAGGGCCGCTGCAGGGGACGAACCGCTCGTCAGTGAGCGCGCGCGCGTGGTGCTCGGCTCGAGCATTCGACCGCTGAGTGCGGAGGAGGGATGCCAGGCGCGGGTAGTCCACGCCTCCGTGCCAGAGGAATTACACGGAGTGCTCGACGAATGTCTGAACGACTATCCGCACTTCAAGGACGGACTGCTCCATTACGAACGCCGGGAGGATGGGAGTCTGCTGATCCGCAAGGGAGAGCGGTCCGCGTGGCAGGGATTGACGCGCACGAAGTTCACCTCCGCCAACGGCCAGTCCACAGCGGAGATCATCGCAGCCCCCCGAGGAAGGCGTCGGGTCGAAATCAACGGTCGTGCTGAGGGGGAGTACAGCGAGATCGATCCGTGGTCGTTCGTGTTCAGTCCGGACGGGCAGCGTTGGGCGTATGCAGCCAAGCGGCCGCGATCGAAGTGGACCGGGCGTGCGCGGTGGATTGTTGTCGCGAACGGCAAGGAGAGCCGCTCGTACCGTAAGATCACCGATATTGCCCTCAGCCCCGACGGTGGACGACTGGGGTATACCGTGCTGGAGGAAGAGGAGTCGTATGCAGTTGTGGACGGCAAGCGGTATGCGGGCGCCGGCCTGCTGCTGATGAGCGGGATCGTTTTTTCTCCGGACGGCCGGCATTTTGCAACTTGGGCGAACAAGGCACTTGGCCAGCGCGGCATGATCGCGCTCGACGGTCAGCCGATACCTCACGACCATGAGTTCCTGTTGCTCGTCGGGTTCCGAAACCCCACCGAATTGGTCGCTATGTACGCGACAGAGCGGAGCAGTACGTTCACAGAGGATGTCTCCGACATGCTTTGGCAGCGGCAAACAAGCCGCTTCTCCGTTGGGCTACTCACATTGATCCGAGAGTGACCGGGATTCTCAAAGCTGGTGCGACGGTGTTCCGGCGCGCTTAAGTAACACGTCCTGTGGAAGTTCCCTTCACGGGATCGGGCGAAACAGCTTCTGCGATATTCTGTTGTTATGCCGAAGTCGAACGCCGCTGCGTCAGATCGCGAACAGTCCCGCCAAGAACGCCAATTACCCAGCCGACAAATCCCAGCACAAAGAACCCACCGAATCCACCACCCAGTACGCCCGCGATCACGGCACCCCGCTCATCGCCTCCGTGCAACGACGTCAATAGACCGCCGATGCACCCGCCGACGAATCCCACCGATCCCGCCAGCAGGCAACCCCAGTTGGCCTCCCCATTCCAAACCCTCTTCGTAACGACTCGCGCGCACGCAAAAATCAGGACGTCAACAGCAAGAGGCAGTTACGATTTTCAGCGTCCCGAATGGTGGGTCGTAACTGCCGAACAGCTCACGGAAGAAACTCCGCCAGGTTAACAGCGGCGCGATGGGAAAGCGGGGCAGGTTAACAGCGCGCGACATCGCGCGCGCAACCGGTTAACAGGCGCGCGCAAATAAAGAGGAGAGGGGCCCTACGGGAACTCTGCCGCTCAACCGCCGGAAGATCTCGTCCACCTCTCCGAACAGCCGCTTTCCCGCGTGAAATCGCTGAACCCGCGGTGTACCAAAAGTACTCCACGCCTGCTGGAGCACTTGCAGCCACCGTTGCCAGACTAACCGGAAATCGCCTTGACCGAGTGTTGTACTTGATCAGCGCGAGCAGATGGACCATGTCCTCGATCGCTCACTTTTGGCGCGGTGACCCCCGGCGGCCATTGCTTCTCCATCACTGCTGTGAGCCTCCGCTGAGCGCGGAGTAAACGAGCCTCAACGAGGTTGAGGTGCTCTTGCAGGGCCTCATACCGAGCAATCGCGGTTCGCCATCGCTGTTTCAGGGACGCCAGTTGAGCTTGGGTGCGTGCCGCCCGGGCCGGCAAATCAAAATGGCGCTCGAAGTTGAACATAGCCGTCAGCGTATCCGGCATCCCGCTACGAAGCGATCAGGATGGCCCCTAGCCGTCACTTCTGCGTTCCTGGCCCGTCCAAGTGTCCCTGGATCCGCGCCTGAATCTCCCGGAACCGCTCCTGCAGCTTCTGGACGTCGGCGTACAGTTCCTCATACCTGGCGAATTCTTCCTCCCATCGTTCGCGCAGAATATGGGCTCGATCCTCAAAACGACCGTCAGCGGCGTGGGACTGCGGTGAGTCCATGTCGCCAGCCTTGGCTCCCCCCTTTGGCAGCAGCAGAGCCGAGAGAGCAAGGGCGGGCAGGGAGCTTACGGGCAAATGCTCAGGCGACAGCGGCTACGGTATCACATTGCGCCATGAATGACATCCCGTTTACGTGCTCAAATCACTATCAGACTGACCCATCTGCACACGCCGGAATTCGACTGCGATGGGACGCATATTTCACCCGCTGCTGTTCCTGCTGGCCCGCTGCACCAAGAACCAGCTGATCCGCCAGATCGAGTTCCTCAAGGCGGAGAACCAGATTCTGAGGAGCCGGGTGCCGGGACGGTTCGTGCGGGTGAAGCCGGCGGAGAAGGCGCGGCTGATCAAGCTGGCTGAAGGGATCGGTCCGGCGCTGCAGCAGCTGATCACCGTTGTCCGGTACGACACGTATCTCTGCTGGCTGCGTGACGCCAGGAAAGACCGCGTACCGAAGAAGCGGGGACGGCCGAGAACGGCCGAAGTTCTGCGCGAGATCGTGGTGAAGATCGGGACCGAGACCGGGTGGGGCTACACCCGCGTGATGGGAGAGATGAAGAAGCTGGGAATCAAGCCGCCCTCACGCTCGACGGTGGCAGCCCCGGACTCCCCCTGCGACAATTGCGGCGAACCCGGTCAACAGGCATCGCGCGCCGCCGCATCGGTGGATCGGTCGCCTCGCTTAGAAAGTCGGCGTCCCACCGGCCGGCCGCCGCAGCCATGTCCGAAGTGACCCGCATTCTCTCGACTCTCGACGAGGGGGACGGCCGCGCCGCGGAGCAACTATTGCCGCTGGTCTATGACGAGCTCCGCAGACTCGCGGCCGCGCGCATGGCCGCTGAAGCACCGGGCGTCACGCTGCAAGCTACGGCGCTGGTGCATGAGGCATACGTGCGGCTGGTCGACGACGGTTCGGACCGCCGCTGGGACAGTCGTGGGCATTTTTTTGCCGCGGCGGCGGAGGCGATGCGGCGGATTCTGGTCGATGCGGCGCGACGCCGACGGAGCCTGAAGCGTGGCGGCGATCGTTCGCGGGAAGTGCTGAACGAGTCTGGGATCATCGCAGCCGAAGTCGCGGGCGATTTGCTCGCGCTGGATGACGCCCTGTGCCGCTTTGCGGCGATCGATCCGCGCGCGGCGGAGCTGGTGAAGCTGCGTTACTTCGCCGGACTGACGATGCGCGAGGCCGCGGCAGCGCTAAGCGTTTCGCCACGAACTGCCGACGACATCTGGGCTTATGCGCGGGCCTGGCTGTTTCGCGACTTGAACGGCGCGGGTTCTGAGAGGTGACAATCTGCACGGATTTGTCTGCGTGATCCCGGGACGTATTCCGCATTGAAGGATGACGCCCCGCCTTTCTTCGTGCGCGGGAAAACAGTCATGAATGAACGCGAAGTCTTCATCACGGCTCGGCAACTGGCATCCGACGAAGAGCGCCGCGCCTATCTCGACAACGCCTGCGGCGGCGATGCTCCGCTGCGCGCGCGTCTTGACGAGCTGATCGAGGCTGACGAACAAGCCGGCAGTTTCCTATGCGGCGGCCCCGCGGCATACCTGCCGCCGCTGACCGAGCGACCCATTACTGAATCTCCCGGCAGCGTGATCGGTCCCTATACGCTGCTGGAGCAGATCGGGGAGGGCGGTTTCGGCGTGGTGTTCATGGCCCAGCAGACCGTTCCTCTGCATCGCAAGGTCGCCATCAAGGTCATCAAGCCGGGCATGGACACGCGCCAGGTCATCGCGCGGTTCGAGGCCGAGCGGCAGGCGCTGGCGCTGATGGACCACCCGAACATCGCCCGCGTCCTCGACGCCGGCACGACCGCCAGTGGCCGCCCTTACTTCGTCATGCAGCTGGTTCGCGGAGTTCCCATCACGCAGTACTGCGACGACCACCAGCTTGCGCCGCGAGGGCGGCTGGACCTGTTCATTCACGTCTGCCACGCGGTGCAGCACGCGCATCAGAAAGGGATCATCCACCGCGACATCAAGCCCAACAACGTCCTGGTGACGCAGCACGACGACAAGCCGTTCGTCAAGGTCATCGATTTCGGCGTCGCCAAGGCCACCGCCAGCCATCTCAGCGACGATACGCTGTTCACCGGCTTCGCACAGATGATCGGCACTCCGCTGTACATGAGCCCCGAGCAGGCGGCCATGAACGGCGTCGACGTCGACACGCGCAGCGACATCTATTCGCTGGGCGTATTGCTGTATGAGCTGCTGACCGGCACCACGCCGTTCGACGGCCGCCGCCTGCAGCGCGCGGCCTTCGACGAGATCCGGCGGATCATCCGTGAGGAGGAGCCTGAAAAGCCAAGCGCTCGGCTGTGTTCGCTGGGAGACACACTGCCCAGCACATCGGCGGTTCGCACGATGGAACCGCGGAAGCTGAGTCAACTCCTGCGCGGGGACCTGGACTGGATCGTGATGAAGGCCCTGGAGAAGGACCGCACGCGCCGCTACGAAACGGCGACGGGCCTTGCGACCGACATCCTGAACTACCTGGCGGACGAGCCGGTTTCCGCGTGTCCGCCGTCGAGGCGCTATCGCTTCCGTAAGCTTGCGCGGCGGAACCTGGGGGCGTTCGTGGGCGCGACCGCGTCCGTCGCCGTCGTGCTGCTCATGCTTGCGACGCTGGCAATCAGCAACGCCATGATCCGGGAGGAACAGAAGCGAACGGCCGATGAGAAGGAGCATGCCGAACAGGCACGACGACTTGCCGAGAACCGCGCCGACGAGGTCCGTGCGGGACTTGAACGACTCAAGATCGCCAATTCGCTGCTCGACCGCGGGAAAATGCACGCGGCCGTTCAGCGCTGGGACGACGCCAACACCGCGTTTACGGAGGCTGTCGAGTTGCATCCCGAACACGGGGCCGTCTGGTACGCGCGCGGGGACATGTTCGCCCATCTCGGCCTGTGGGACCTGGCTAGTGCCGACTTTGCCCGGGAGTTCGAGCCGACAACGCCTGATAGCAGCTATCGCTGGTATCGCCATGCCCTGCTGCGACTGCACCTTGGGGACGAACAGGGCTACCGCGACATTTGCCGCGGGATGCAGCAGCGGTTCCAGGGGACCAGCAATCGGCAGATTGTCGCGGAGATGGTGCGCACCCGCGTGCTGGTCCCTGATGACGAGACCGACACGCAGCACCTTGTGGGACTCGCGCGGAGTGCGGCCGATACCGCGCCGGGACTCTGGTATGAACTCTACGTCCTCGGGATTGCCCACTACCGCGCCGGGCAATACGAGGAGGCGCGGCAGCAGCTTCAGGCTTCGCTGGGCGGACAGCCGGACTGGCCGGTGCGTGCGATCAGCAATCCCGTCCTCGCGATGGCCTGCTATCGCCTGGGCCGCAGGGACGAGGCTCGGGAGGCGCTGGACGCGGGCGCGCAGGCCATCGATCAATGGACCAACGACCTCTGCCACAGCCGGGCGGGGCCGCTTCCGCCTTCCGTGTCCCATCAAGGCGCGACGGGAGTCTGGCCGGTTGCCTGGTGGGACTGGCTGGAGTGTCGGCACTACTTTCGCGAGGCAAGTCTTCTGATCGACGGCGTCGCGCCGACGGACGATCCGCGGTTGTATGTCCTCCGCTGCCGTGCCTTCGCGGCACTGCGCTGGAACAGCCGCGCCGAGGCGGAGTACGCGAAGGCACTCCGGTTGGCGCCGGAGGATCGACAGGTTCGCCTGGAGGCGCATCGCACGCGCGGTTACTGCCGGATCGACGAGGGGCAATGGCGCGCGGCCGCCGCCGAGTTTTCCGCCGCCTGCGAGTTAGCCCCGGACGACACGTACTTGTGGCGGTTCCGGGCCGTGGCCGACATGGCGTCCGGCGACATGGACGCATACCGGCAGACCTGCGGCGAGATGCTCGACCGATTCGAGGGCACGTCCGACCCCCTGGCCGCCTGCAACCTGCTTCTGGCGTGCGTGCTGCGCGACGCCGCGGTGCCGGACATGTCCCGGTTGCTCCCCGTGGCCGACGTTGCCGTCCAGCATTGGCACTTTGGCACCTGGGTGCGGGGGGGCGCTCTGTACCGCGCCGGCCGGGACACGGAAGCGATTGAGTGTTTCGAAAGGGAGTCGGACCTGGTCCATCTGGGAGCGCTCGAGTGGTGTTTTCTGGCGATGGCCCATCACAGGCTGGGTCGCTCCGACGAGGCCCGCCGCTGTCTCGGCGAAGCATCCCGCTGGATAGAGGAAGCGAACCGCAATACGGACGACGATTTGGCCCAAACGCGGCCGCATTGGTCCGCGTGGTGGGAACAGGTCGCTTACCCGCTGTTGTTGCGGGAGGCCGAGGTGCTGCTCAACGCCGGCGCGCCTAACCGGCTTGAGGGTGCGGGACGGGCTTTACGCGACACTGTAATCGACCCCGCGTGAACGCCGGGTTTGGCCGCCACAAATCTCCGTGCCGAGCGCCATTCACGAGGCTTCTCGCTGCGCACGGCTACGCCATCACGGCGAGAAGCCCGGTGAACCGGGCTCAAACTGCGACCGTCACAAAGCTTGTCGCGCACACAAAGGCGCGGTGAGCAATGCGCGAGCCGGTCGTCGCCTTCGGTCCGCGACCGTTCTTGCGTGCCGAACAACCAACGACAAACCGGTCTCGAAGAATCTCTCCAGAATTCTCTGCGCGATCAAGGCGCCTAATCCGCATTAAGGGATGACACTCCTTCGGTTCAGCCGGGACCGCAGAGATGGCCCGATCTCTGACTCTGCGAATCCCGGCTGCCCGCTTCCAACATGACGGAAACGGTTCATGCCTCTCGTCCTGTTCAGTGCGGTGCTGCCCTGGCTGTTCGTTGCTGTGGGCGCCTGGCTCGGGTATCAGCTCGTGCGGCAGAACGGCCGCATCCTGTTGCGCCTGGAAGCGATCGAGTCCCAACTCGGCCGGCGCAGCGGGGCTCCTTACCGAGAGGCGGGTGGCCTCCCGGCAGGGAGCATGGCACCGGACTTTGATCTGCCGGATCTGGCCGGCGTTCGCTGCAAGCTCTCGTCCTTTCGCGGTCGCGACCTGCTCCTGATCTTCTTTAATCCGCAATGCGGATTCTGCACCAAGATGGCGGCCGACCTGGCGGCACTCTCCGTCGATGGTCGCGACGGGCGGCCCGTGCCGATCGTCGTGAGCACCGGAGCCGCGAAGGACAACCGCAAGCTCGTCGAGAAATACGGCATTCAGTGCGTGTATCTGCTGCAGGAACAGATGGAAGTCGCGACGCAGTATCGCGCGCAAGGCACGCCGATGGGATACCGCATCGACAAGGGGGGCAGGATCGCCAGTCCCCTTGCCGTCGGCGGCGAGCCGTTGCTGAAGCTCATTGCCCCCGACGGGCAACGGCCTGCCGGTCCTGTCGGACACCATGGTTCGGCCGCTCAGGGCAAACAGCCTGACCCGTCGCTGGCGCGCAGCCGGTTGAACCGGAGCGGCCTGAAGGCCGGGACCGCAGCGCCCGAGTTCACCCTGCCGCGAATTGACGGCGGCGAACTTTCGCTGACGGACCTGCGCGGTCGGCGCGTGCTGCTCGTGTTCTCCGATCCCGAGTGCGGCCCCTGCGACGAACTCGCGCCGCGCCTGCAGGAGTGCCACCTGCATCGGGCTGATCTGCGGATCGTCGTCATCAGTCGCCGGGACGCGGATGCAACGCGGGCGAAGGCGGCTGCACTCGGACTGACGTATCCGATCGTGATGCAGAAACAGTGGGAGCTGTCGATGAAGTACGGCATGTTCGCGACGCCCATCGGTTATCTGATCGACGAAGAAGGAATCCTGGCCAGCGACGTTGTGGTGGGGATCGAGCCGATCATGGCGCTGATCAAAGAGCACGCCATCGTCGCTGCCCACGGTTACCGGACATTGCAGAACGGGCAGCCGACAGTCTTGGCAAGCTGATGGCGCAGTTGCGTAGTCGCGTAGGGTGCGTTGCAACGCACCGGCAGCAAGTGAATTGCAATGCTGAACCAACGTGTGGTGCGTCTCGACGCACCCAACTCCTGCCCAGGGATCTTTCCAGAATAGGCCCCAACCATGTCACACTGGGATGAATTCTCGAAGTCGCTCGCCGAACCGGTGCCGCGCCGTGAATCGCTGCGGCGCCTCGGGATCGCACTGACGGCCACGGTCCTCAGTCCTCTGGGCGCGGAGTTCGCCTGGGCCGGCCGCCGCCCTGCCCCACAGCAGGATCCCTGCAAAACGTTCTGCCAGTGCCGCAACAAGAAGCAAAAGGACCAGTGCCTGAAAGCCTGCAACGCCTGCGGCAGGAATCCGGGCCGGCTCGGCGGCAGCTGCGGAAACTACTTCTGCTGCGGCGCGGGCCAGACCTCTTGCGGCAGCTATTGCGCCGATCTCGCCGGCGACCCGGATAACTGCGGCGCCTGCGGCAACGTGTGCGCGGAACCGGGGCCATTTGAGTACGGCACGTGCCTCTTCGGGCGATGCGAGTACGCCTGCTTCGAAGGGGCCGAGTACTGTGACGGCATCTGCACTACGCTGGACCGGGACGCCGACAATTGTGGCGCCTGCGGGAACCGCTGCGGTGAAGCCACGCCGTACTGCAACCAGGGGATCTGTGTCAGCGTCACCTGCCCAGGCGGACAAACGCTGTGCTCCGGCGCCTGCTACGACCTCTACAACGACTCCAACAACTGCGGCACGTCCTGTGACACTCGCATGGCTTGCGGTCTCTACGAGACGTGCACGGGTGGAGTGTGCGTACCTGTAGACGCCCCATAGCCGCGTAGGGTGTGTTGCAACGCACCTGTGGCGAGAGAATTGATGCTTAACCAACGTGTGGTGCGTCTCGACGCACCCTACTTCTGCCCACGGATCATTCCACGAAAGGCCCTAACCATGTCACAGCACTGGGACGAATTCTCGAAGTCGCTTGCCGAACCGGTTCCGAGGCGCGAGTCGCTGCGGCGCCTGGGGATCGCGCTGACCGCCACCGTGCTCAGCCCGCTGGGATCGGAGTTCGCCTGGGCCGCCCGCCGGCCCCCTGATCCCTGCAAGGCATTCTGCAAATGTCGGAACAAGAGGCAGCAGAATGCCTGCCTCGATGTTTGCAAGGCGTGCAACAAGGACGTTAGCCGGCTCGCCGGCAGTTGCGGCAATTACGTCTGCTGCGGCGAGGGCCAGACCCCCTGCGGCGACTATTGCGCGGACCTCGCGTTCGACCCCTATAACTGCGGCGCGTGCGGCAACTCGTGCGCGGAACCCGGACCCTACGAGCAGGGCACGTGCATCTTGGGGCAATGCGAATACGCCTGCGTCGAAGGCGCCATCCGCTGCGACGGGACGTGCACGTTCCTCGACTGGGACCCTAACAACTGCGGCGCCTGCGGCAATGTCTGCGCCGCACCTGGCCCCAACGAGTACGGCTGGTGTGCGGACGGCCGATGCGAGTACGCCTGTTACGAGGGCACGGAGCGATGTAACGGGACCTGCGCCGACCTGAACTGGGATCCGGACAACTGCGGCGCCTGCGGCAATGTCTGCGGCGGCTCGTCGCCGAACTGCTACCTGGGCGTCTGCTCGGCATGCACCGGCGGGTTGACGATGTGCGGCGGCAATTGCGTGGACGTGTCCTATGACCCTGCCAACTGCGGTGGCTGCGGCAACGTCTGCGGGGGCTCGACTCCCTACTGCGTGAGCGGACAGTGCACGGACTGCGAGGGCGCGGGGGGCGCCATCTGCAACGGCGTGTGCATCGACGTGATGTGGGACTCCGGCAACTGTGGCGCTTGCGGCAACGTCTGCCCTGTCGGGACTGCCTGCTCGTTCGGCGTCTGCCACGGAGTCTGCATTGACTGCGGATAAGGTGTACCTCGAATGAGGATCCCGCTTCGACGAGAATTCGTCGTGAAGGTGGCCGCGCATTCCGCCGCTATCAATGAAGGGAAACGGACAAGTGAGAGTTGGTCTGGCTCCCGACAATATCCTGGAGCGGCTGGCGCTCATGACGGGCCAGTTTCCGCCCGGGATCTTCGAGTGCTGGTCCGGCATGATGCTGGCTCGCACCGTCATGGCCGCGACCAGGCTCGAGATCTTCGAGAGCCTGGCCGCGGGACCGTTGACCGCGGACGAGGTGGCGCAGCGCTGCGGGACCCATCCGCGGGCGACTGCGAAGCTGCTCCACGCGCTGGTCGGGGTGGGTTGTCTGCGAGTCCGTGGCGAACGCTATATGCTGCGTCGGTCGGCCCGTTCCTGGCTGCTCAGAGATGGCAAGAATTCGTTCCGCGACCTGAATCTGCTGCATTACCTGGAATGGCATTGGTGGGAGCATTGCGAAGAATATGTCCGCACGGGACAGCCTCTGCGCGTGCATTCGACGATGACCGACGAGGAATGGGGCGTTTACCAGCGAGGCATGCGTGCAGGCATCGAGATGCCCGCGGGGTGGGTGGCGCGCCACCTTCCGTTGCCGCGCACTGCGCAGAAGATGCTCGACATCGGCGGCGGGCACGGCTACTTCTCGGTCGCGATCTGCCGCCGCTACGCGCAGCTCCGGTCCACGATCCTCGAGCTTCCCGCAGCGATCGAGCACGCCGCTCCCCTTCTGGCGAAAGAAGGCATGGGAGACCGCGTCGTCCATCGCGCGGGTGATGCACTGACGGAGGCATTGGGCAGCGACGAATACGATCTGGTCTTCATGTCGGCCGTCGTGCATCACTTCAATGAAACGACGAACCGCCAATTGATGCAGCGGATCGCGCGGGCATTGAGACCGGGGGGCGTCGCGGCCATCTGGGAGCCGGTGCGACAGGATCACGCGGGCAGGAGTCGGCAGTTCGGCGGTCTGCTGGACCTGTTCTTCGGCCTGTTCAGCGAGGCGGGCACCTGGTCCAGTGCCGAGATTGGGGGGTGGTTTCGTGAATCCGGACTGAATGCCTGCAGCGCGCGGTCGCCGCGACTGATGCCGGATCTGGCACTGCATATTGGGCGGAAGCCGGCCTGCTCGGCGGCGACTTCCGGTGACGGGCGCCCCATTCGAACGCAGTGATCTCACGACGGCCCATCGACTTCCCCGTTTTTCGGGGGTTTGCGTGGGCAGAAACCGAGCAGATGGCGTCTGAATCAAAGTTCGGCGCCTCAGGAGTGGTCACGATGTTAGCTCCAGAGACAATCACGGCGCTCGTTGCCGGAGTGGTTGGCGTCGTCGTGGCGCTCATCGCGGTCCTTGTCCTCGACCGGCTCTGGCCACCCATGCTCCAGAGAGAGTTCGTGGTGGATTTGCCGCTTGAGACGGCATGGCAGCACCTGGCCCGCGTCGAGCAATGGCCGAGTTGGGCTAGGCACATCAAGCGAGTCGAACTGCAGCCGCCGGGCGAACTGAGACTGAACTCAACGGGGCGCATGGTCCTCACGAACGGCCTCAAGCCCGCCTGGACGGTGACGGCGTTTAATCCGCGTCGCAATTGGATATGGGTCGGTGACTTTCTGTGGCTGACGATCGATTACGACCATCGTTTTGAGGAGCTGGACCCGACGCAGACCAGGATAACCTTCGCGCTGGAAGCGAGGGGATTCGGAAAGTCGATCCTCGGGAGACTCTTTGCCAAGATCTACAGCAAGACCCTGGACAGGGCGATTGCAGCATTGGTCCAGGAGATGAACGCAAGTCGGGTGCAGTGAAGCCGACGCTGCCGGTACACGATCATTGGAGTGCAGTGCCCGCAGACATAACTGCCCTGGATACGTTGACGGAAATCGCCGATGAGCCCCACGAGCGGACCGGAACACGACAACATTAGCGGGAGCAGGTCTGACGCAGAGTTGGCGGCTGTCACTGTGGGAGAAGTGACGCCACTCAATGGCACGATCCACCTCGCCCTGCCGGACCCCGAATGGCCAACATTGTTCTCGCGACTGGCCGCGCGCGTCCGTGGCGCACTTTCGCAGAACGTGTTGTTGCTGGAGCACGTTGGGTCGACCTCCATTCCGGGTCTGTGGGCCAAACCTGTGATCGACATGGTGTTGGCTGTCGCCGACTCTTCCGACGAAGCGGCTTATGTGCCCTGCCTTGAGCAGCAGGGGTTTCGGTTGAGGATTCGAGAGCCGGACTGGTTCGAGCACCGCCTTCTTCAATGCATCGATACACCTTCGAATCTGCACGTGTTCACTGTGGAATGTGCAGAGATCGGGCGGATGCTGGCGTTTCGGGACTGGCTGCGCAGGCATCACGAAGACCGGCAGCTCTACGAGCAGACCAAGCTGAGACTGGCGGCTCAGACGTGGCGGCACCTGCAAGATTACGCAGACGCAAAGTCAGACGTCACCCAACAGATTCTGAGGCGCGCATTGACGTCGAATCACGTGATTTCGTGATTATGGGTATTGATTCGCCTTTCAATGCCGGAGGGACATTGCCGATCATCTCAATCACGACTAGCACGCTGCGGCCCGAGAATTTCTCTTGACACCGGACATACGACCATGATGCCCGACAGGTCGGCGATCCGTTGTGCCTGTTGCGGACAGCTTTCCACATACATTGGCGGCCCGTACGGCCTCTCGTGCGCCGTCGCCGCGAACCGTCGCACCGCCTCCGCCTTGTACTCTGCCACCTGCTCCCAGCCGGGAACCTCGCCCCATGACGCCATTGTCAGGCTCGCCACGCGCACGCCCCATTTGGCCAGCCAGGCCAGGGTTCCCTCACGGTCGCGCTCGGGCCGACCCGTGATAATGTGCACCGACTCACGTCGCGGCAGATAGAACGGCGTCCCCGGCTCGCCGCCAGTCGTCTCGTCCTGACAAATAACTCCGTCCAGGTCAAACGCCGCCACGCTGGTGACGATCGAGTTGAACATGTTCCACTCGAGGATATGCGGGAGATGCAAGTCCTCGACCCACAGATCGGGCTTCAGCGGCGATTCGGGGTTGCAGTAGACACTGGCGAGAATCGTCCTGGACGTCCGGACCGGACAGCGGCCGCATCGCCTGAGAGCGTCCTGTGTCATACGCAACGATCGACCGCTGCCGGTCGTGTCGTCGATCACGAGGACCGGTCCAGTGCGGCGCGGATGCTGGCGCATCCGCCAACCATGGCCAATGTCTTGCACGATTCCGTGCTCTTGGTCGAGCGCATACAGCGGGACGTGAAGTGCCGTGGCCAAAGCCGATGCGGGGAGCATCCCGGAGCGCGCAACGCCCACAACGGCAGACAGGTCGTGCGGCAGCTTGGGAACAAGCCGGAGCGCATCAGCCGCCAGCTGCTTCGTCGAGATGAACCGCGGCCGCGGACGATCGCACAATGGTTGCCACAACATGGCGTTCGTCACCGGATCGACCGGCACCAGTGCCTCGCGCTTCGGCCATTTCAAATGGATCGTCGGCAGTGTCGTCGTGCGCATCAGTACGGTGGCCCACAGGCATCCGGCGACGGATTCTCCACAACCAGCCGGTTGCGGAAATCGATGTCGCCGATAATGAACGCCAGCTGCCGGTCCCGATCGACGTTCAGGATCCGCCAGCCCCAATCCCACACAACCCACCCGTAGCGGCACTCGCGGGTGATCTCCCCCTGGCCGGGTGGAGGCTGCGGGACCGGTGTATCGGGATCAGGCAGATCTTCGGCCGTCGGCGGTCGCCCACCCCAGCGTGTGATCCACCAGCCATAACCAAAGGCGCCCCAGTAGTACGGAGCACCGAATCTCCCGTACCAATACGGGTAATTCCAGCCGATGCCGTTCCAGCCCCAGTTCCATGACCAGCCGGCGAACAGTGAGCCCCACCAGCCGATCGGCGCAATCCACCACACCGGATCCGCCAGAACGCTGCTGGGCGGAGTCCCCGGACTGTCCGGATCGCATGCGACCGTCGTCCCGGCCCAAAACCCTTTGGGAGTGGAGGCGTCGTAGTCCGGGTTGAACGCCGGATTGTCCGGATCGTAGTCCGGGCTGTTGGGATCGGAGATCGGATCGTAATCCGGGTTCAGGTTGCAGGTGGGCGGCGGCGGCGTCCACTTGTACCAGTAGAGCTCGAGCAGCGATGCGGTCCGCTGCAGCCGCGGTCCGGCGCGAGTTCCCCAGTATTCGCCGGGCTGTGGGTGCTCGTTGCCCCATTCAAGCGCTTCGAGCACGTCGGCCGGGAGTTCAGTGTCGGGCGACATGTCATACGCGACCCAGGTCGGCAGTTGCGTCGTGCAGGGGCAGAGTTTCACCGTTAGCCCGTCTGGGCCACGGTCATGCGTCGGCGGATCTTCGGGCAAATCGCCCAGAAAAGCGTAGTCAGCATCCCAGGCCGAGCGTCCCAATGAGCCGGTCCCGATCAGCAGCACTCCATCTTGCAGATCGTGATGTCCAATGGAGTAGACGCCGTAGGAGATCGGCTGCCCACTCCCCATGCGGGCCATCAGCGCTTCAGCAATGACTGCGTAACCAGCGGCCGTCCAGACTGCCGTCACATCGGCGCCCGTGTCCCAGCGGGTCTGGTGGCCAGTGGCTGCAAACAGCACTTCTTCCCGATCGGTCTCGACCCAGTAGCAGGTGCCGTCATCGTCCCGCTCCAGCTGCAGCTTGCGGCCGACGGCAAACCGGCCATGTTCGAGCGGCGTGCGAAGCCGGAACCGAGCGCCGGCCGGCAGCGTAGAGGAAGAATTGTGTTGCTTCGCGCGCAGATCGGTCGGACGCAGTTCCGTCTGGCGCGTGACGTCTCCCACACGGCGCAGCGACGAACGATCAAGCGTGAACGCTTCCACGGCGTCAGCCCCCAAACACGACCGGCACTCCGCCGACCGTCGCGCGACCGAGTGTCTCGCCGCCCACCCGGTCGAATCCGCCGGCGCCGATCTCTGTTCCTTCTCCAAATCGGAGCGCGCCGCCGCGCTGGACGGCCTTGGCGAGCTGCGCTTCCCCGAACGCAAACACGGCCACGCCGGCTGTTCCCTCGATCAATTGCAGCGTGCTGGCGGCGTTCTGACCATCCCAGCAGAACGCAGGCCGGCCTTCCTCGACCGGTCCGCCGGTGCGTTCGATTCGGATGTGGACTTTGTCGTCGGCCGACTCCAGGCGGACGAGGCCCGAACCCTGTCCCTGCTCGACGCCGATCACAATGTTGGGGTTGTCGAACGACTGTGTGCCGTCCTCGAACTCCAGTGAGATATGCGTCGGCCGGTATTCGACATAACCGGTCTTTGTGCGCTCAGGGAGTCCGATCTCACCTCGGAACATGTTCCCGAGGATGAACCGTTTCAGCAACCGGCCGGCGAGCGAGCCGTAACGGAGTGAGTTAGTAATATCGCCCGTCTGGACGAACGCCTCATCGCCGTCGTCCGGCAGGCCGGGTTCACCGGTGGCTACATCACGCCAGTTGACGGCGTTGTCGATCCAATTCCGGCCGGTTGCCGATTGCAGCGTGTACTGGTTGACTCCCTGGCCTGTTCCGGTGAGCGAGTCGTTATGCGCGCTGAGCGACTGCGGCAATCCCGCAAGCCGCCCGGCGACCGAGACGCGGTACACGTCCGCTGTCAGCAGTTCGACGTTCCAGAGACCGGTAAAGTCACCCGGCGCCAAAGCTTCAAGCGCCGATTGGACGGCTGCCGCATTGCTCCCGTACGCGATATTGACCGTCCTTCGTCCCTTGAACGAGAACGCAAACGATCCGCCCGTCGCGCAGTGCAGCATCACGTCCCAGACCTGTGGGAGCGGCGGCGATCCATCCTGCTCGGTCTCGATGGTGCTGCCGAATCCCCCGGTAAGGGTCGTCGAATCGCCGACCAGCTCGGCGACGTTGAGCCCCCCCAGTGTGCCCTGAAACTCAATCAACCAAGGATCTTCGATCGTCCCGCTGCCGGAGACTACGACATCATCGATGCCGGCCAAAAGTTCGAGTGCCGCTTCGACCGTGGCGGCCGGCGCATCGTGCGCGAGTGGGATTGATGCCTCCCCGACATACGACAGCGTGAACGATCCGCCATCTGCGGTGACGTAGACCGCCTGCTGTTCATTGACGGGTGGTTCACCCTGAGTGAGGGTGGTGACGATCACGGAGCCACCGGTGAGTCCGCCGACTCCCCCCGTCATCTGCGGTACGTTCGTCGCTGCGTAGGCTCCCTGGAACGTGACCTGATAAGGGTCGGCGTTCGTTCCGGCGCCGGAGACCGCCACGTCGCCAGGGGCGATATTGGACAAGGCCTCGAGCGCGGTCTGCACTGTCGCCGCATTGGCCCCCACCGCAATGTTGCCAGTGGTCTGGCCGTCGAACGTAAGCGTGAACGTGCCGCCGGACGCGTTGACCTTCACACTCTGGATCTCATTGCGCTGGTTGGGGCTGTTACCCTCTAGCAGCGTCGAGGTCGTTCCGCCGCCCGTGAGATTGGTCGTGTCGATGGTTAGCGCGGCGACGTTCGTGTCCTCATACGCTCCCTCGAACTTCACGGCCAATATGTGTCGGCTGGTGGCCGTCGATCCGTTGGCGTCACCATTGAACACCTCCACGTCGCCGGGCGCGATGTTGCTGAGGGCCTCCAGCGCCTGCCGAACCGTCAGGGCCGAAGCATTCCATGCGAGCGCTGCCGTCGTCTGGCCGCTGAACGTCAGCGTGTAGGTGCCACCCGTCGCATTGGTGAGGTTGATGATCTGCACCTCGGCCTTCTCCAGGCCGCCCACGGTGCCGTTATTGATCGTGTCGTCGGCAACGAGGAAGTTGCCGGCCGAGTCGTACAGGTAGATCGGCGTGTTGGCGAACGCCTTGGCTCCGATCCACTTCCAGGCGAAGTGCAGGTTGTCACCGGCGCTGTGCGCCTTGAACCCTCCGACCAGGCCGACGGTCCCTGAACCTGTGATGGCCTGGATGTCGCTGATCAGCTGGGCCTGCGTCCACGCGGACATGGCGCGGGCGGGGGTGTATTGCGTGCCGACCTTGAGCTTGAGGGATGGGCCTGCGCCGTTGCCCGTCCGCAGCCCCGTCATGCGGGTGTTGAACCCGCCATCAAGCCCGTTCTGGGGGGTGCTGATCGTGAGGCTGCCGCCCGAGCTGGTGAGGGATGAGCCGTCCCCCGTCATTTCTGGAACGTTAATGCCCGCATAGGCGCCCGAGAACGTGACGGTCCAGACGCTTCCACTCTTTACGACCGAAACGTCGCTCGGCGCGAGATTGGAGAGGGCCTCCAAGGCCGATTCGAGCGCAGCCGCCGAAGCGTTCCAGGCAATCGCCGCCGTGGTCTGGCCGTCGAACGTCAGCGTGAACGTGCCGCCTGAGACCCCGCTACTGAGCTGGATCCGCTGGACTTCGTTCCGACCCGCGCTGCCGGAGACGACCGTCGTAACGATGACCTGACCATTACCCAGCAGACCGGACGTATCGACGGTCAGCTCAGGAACGGCCGCTTCGGCATAAGCACCCTCGAGCGTCAGAACAAACGGTTCGCCTTCGGTGCCGGAGCCGGTGACTGTCAGATCAGCTTCGGTGAGGGAGGCCATCCCCGAAACAATCGCGAACAGCAGCGCATCGGCGTCTGCGTCGAACGGAACCTGGGCGCTGGACTCTTCGCCATTTCCCAAGTCCCACCGCACTAAATACTGACCGCCAGTCGGCGATGGACTGATCCAAAATCGCTGGATCTCGTTCTGGCCGGGACCGCCCACTTGCACGATGTCGACGTCGATAGTGGGGCGCGGCGCTCTGACATCAAGGTCGAACGGAACACCGATGAACTGCGGCCGCGTCGTGACCACGAGGCGGTGATAGGGCGCCTCGTCACTCGAGTCGGGAGACTCGAGCGATGCCTCCAGCTCGGCGAACTCCGGAATCGTGCTGCTGTTGATGGCGGCCTCGGCGGCCTGCAGCAGCGGGAGTAGAGCGCCGCTGTCGCCAGGCCGGCCCTGCTCCTCATCAAGGACCGAATCCGGTGCCCGAACAGCGATGACCTTATCGTTGACTTCGAGCTCGAGGTACGAGCGCTCAGCCAGAATGGTGCACTCGTCCTCATCGAATTCGACGATGTCGATCTGCGGAACATCCGGCGCATGACCGAGCCAGACTCTGCGGGTGGGCATGTATGCAAGAACCCAGGGACCAAAAACAAAACAGACCGGCCATGCCGGTCAGCGGAGCGGGAGGAGGTCGAACGACGTCTCCTCGTAGACCTCGTCATCAAGCTCGACGAGGTCAGCCTGCGTGTAGTCGCGCGGGAGCGCCTTTCCTTGCCGGTCCAGCGGCCACGGCTCGGTCACCGGCTGGCCTTCGGGATCGAGGATTGGCACTCGTGCGTTGATCAGCCGTTGATACTGGACCTCCTGGTTCACCCGGACGATCCGGCCGCGGGCGTCGCGCTCGGGAACAAGCCGCTCCGGCGCCAGCTCGACCAGGTCGACGTTGGGATACTTCACGCGGTACCCGCCCCGGTTGTAATGCAACTGGCAGAACAGCGTGACGAACTCAATGCGCTGACTGCGGAACCGGACGCTCTGCTCCTCGCCGCGGAGTCCCTTTATCATCAGCTTGTGTCGCGGGACCAATAGCCCCTTGAGGAACACCACGCCGGCATTGATCTTGTTGTTGAGCTCCATCAGGTACGCCGGGATGAACGGGACGTTCTTCTCGACGTTAAAGATCCAGCGGGACTCCTCCTTCTCCAGCGGGATAACGGTGCCGGCTGTGTTGCGGATCCACTCGCCGCGGGCGTTCTTGCGAGTCGTGGTGAGGAACTGATCGGACGCGGGGGTGATCTTCGCCGGCAGGTCGAGCGGGTGGACGTCGTCGTCCTCGTCGAACTCGGTCGACGAGCTGACAGTGATGTCCCAGACAAGGGCCGTACCGTCGCGACGCTCGGCCTGGACGCTCGTGATCCAGGCCCGCGGATCGAACAGATCGCGATCGCCCGGTTTGGGACACAGCCGATCCCGCGCAATGGAGAGAGGTGTGTCGAACGGGTTGTTGCTGCGGCCAATGTAGCGATAAGTGTACTCGGCCTTCTCCGGGTGCTCGAACGTCCCGGAGTCACCCAGCGCCAGTTCGCACGAGATCAGGGACATCGTTCGAGATCAGGATTTCCCGTGGCCAGATTTCGGCGCTGGTCCGAATGCCCCCTGCACAACCCGGAGTACCTTGAACCTGCCCGCGGTTTATTGGAGTGCGGGCGGGCCGGACCGTGTCGTTCGCCCTACGCACGGGTTCCGGCCCTTGTTTTTGCGAGCGAGGTCAGCATGGAAGAGGTCATCTTCTTTGTCGTGCTGGCGGCCTTTGTATGGGGCTGGCCGATCATTGGATTGATCGTCGGGCTGTGCTTTCCGCGCCGGCGAGCTACGGGGGCCATCGTCGGCTTCCTTGTGGGCTGCGCCGTGACGACTGGCGCGTATCATCTCGTTCCGCGACTGGTCGGACTGTGATGGCTGCCTGCCGCGTGCAGGCTATATGCGGCTCAGCCAATCGTCGCGACTCGCGCTGATCCCGACCGCTTCTGCTGTGCGAGCAAGTCACGGAGCGTTTTGTTCTGGGCGCGGAGCTCGGCGATCATCTGCTCGGTGTTGGCGGCCGTTTGCTCTTCGGGGCCTTTGGCGCCCGCGCCCAAAGCCTGCAGCTGGATGGCCCGCTTCTGGGCGTCGGTTAGGCCGAACTCAATGTTGCGGGCCGGTGCAACCCGCTCCTGGAGATCGTCGAACAGGTCGGTCGGCGCGGCCGACGCGGAGAGTGCGTCGTCCGCTTCGGCCGCCGTCCGCTTCCGGGCCGCTTCGTCGATCGCCTGCTGCCACTGGCGGCGGGCTTCGGCGAGCGCGTGCTCAGAAGCGTCGAGGTCGGCCGCGTGCTGCCGCTGATTGCGGGCCTGCTCAGACTCTCGCATCGCGTCGAGTTCGGCCAGCGTGCCGCTACGGTTTGCGGCGATTCCTGAGAGCCTGTCGCGTCGCGCCTGGTCGCGCTCGAAGATTTGGTTGTCGCGCTCCGCATCGGCCGCTTCGTGCTGTGCGGCAACTTCGCGATTGATCCGCGTGATCTCGCCCTCAGCGTCGAGCTCCGAGTCGAACAGCGACTTCAGCTTCACCCAGGCGGTCCGAATGAACGCGACCGCCGTGTTCCAGGTCTTCGTGAGGTTGGTTGTGAACAGTGTCCAGGCATCCGCCAGGAACGAGACGGTCTCGACCCAGCCTGCTTCGAGTCCGGCCCACGCCGTGGTGGCGATCGCGGCCGCGCCGAACACCGCCTCAGTCCAGATGCTCAGGAAGAAGTTTTTCAGCGCCAGCCAGTGCTGATTGAGCGCATTGACCCCCTTTTGCCACTCTAACTTGAGAGTAAGCCAGAGGATACGTGCGGCGAGCGCCAGGTCGCCGGCCGCCAGGGCATCCGAGATTCCACCCCATGCGGCGAGCGCAACCTCCTTGAGAGCGTTGAACTTACGTCCCAGCCAAGCCAGCGCCAGCGTCCCTGCGCCCGACGTATATATAAGGTATGCGCCCAAGCCGACGACCGCGGCGGTGGCCAAGCCGATGGGCGAGAGCAGAGCGCCAACCACGGTCCCGATCAGGCCGAGGGCCGTCCCGACCGCAGCAATTACCGACGCCGCCGTTCCCAGCGCGACACCGATCCCGCTGATCACTGTTCCCAGCGCGACGAGCGCCGCGCCGCCAGCAGCGACCGCGATGGCGACTTTGAATACGGTCACGATCAGGCTCTTGTTTTGACGGACCCAGTCGGCCGTGGTCTTTGCGATCCGTGTGGCACGGACAGCCAGGTCCTGGAGCAGCGGCGCGAGCGCCGCACCGACCGCGAACACGCCCGACTTCATCACCTTCCACAGGTCATCCAGCCGATCGCCGAACGTCTCGGCGGCCTTGGCATCCTCCATGCTGATCGTCAGGCCCAGCTGCCGCGCCTGCTCGCGCAGCGCCTCGATTCCGTCGGCCCCGTCCTGCATCAGCGGCAAGAGCTGCGTCCCCGTCTTGCCGAACACCTCCATGGCGAGCGCCGCCTTCGTTGCCGGATCCTCGACGTCCGCCAGCCGGTCAGCGATCAGCGCGAACTGCTGGTCGGGCGAACGTCCCTGGAGGTCAGCAACAGTCAGACCCAGCTTGGACAGTGTCGACGTCGCCGCGCGCGAGCCGTCGGCCGCGGCAAACAGGAACTTCTGCATCTTGCGGACGCCCCCTTCGAGTGCATCCAGGTCGGTGCCCGACTGCTCAGCGGCGTATCCCAGTTCGGAGAGTGCCTCGACCGAGATCCCGGTCCGGATCGACATCTTGGCGAGTTGATCCCCCATCTCGGCGAACACGCCCGTAGCCGCTACCAATGGCGCCGCGACGCCGACTCCGAGCCCGAATAGCTGCGTCCCGATGGACCGCACGCCGGCGCCGAACGCCTTCAGTTTGCGTTCGGCTGCCTTCAATCCGCGCACAAGTCGCGAATCGTCGGCGAACAGCTCGACGAACGCCTTCCCCGCACGGATGCCTTGCGCGGTGGCCAATCAGATCCTCCGGTCCACGAACACAGTTTTGAGCAGTCCGATCTCGGCCTTGGCAACGGGAATGGGCCGCTGTCGCCCGCGGCCTTGCGGATGGAACTGCGCGGGCCTGTAGGGGCGGGTCTTCTTGGGATCGCGGTGGCAGTTGGCCAGCAGCGCCAGGAGCGACGCCGTGTGGTTCCACTGCTCGTGCTGCCGAGCCCGAGCCATCCAGACCAGCTCGCGCAATGTCAGCGGGCCGGGGTCGACGCCGATTCGCCCCCCGAGTTCCCAGCAGAGGCGATAGCAGTCTGCGCCACAGAGTCGGGGTCGATCTGGCCGATCGTCAGCTCCACGTAATCCAAGAGCCGGTCCGCCACCTGCTGGGTCTTCTGGAGCAGCCCCTTTATCGCCGCCCGCTGCCGGGCGCTCGGGAAAAAATCACTCAGCCCCTCCAGCAGGGCCTGGTTGCCCTGCAGCAGCGCATCACCCGACATCCCGCGGCCAAACTCCTCGTCGGTGATGAGTTTCCCATCCGCATCGGGCTTACAGATGCAATACAGCACGTCGACCAGCAGGATTGGATCATCATGCAGCTGCGCCAGCAGTTTGCAGCCGTCGTCGAGGACGTCGAGCAGGTTGATGCCAAGCAGCGTCCGTACGCGCTTGATGGCGTCAACGTTGACGCACACGGTCCAAGTGCGGCCGGCGGTGTCGGTGAAGGTTTTCATCAGTATGTCTCGATCAAGGTCCTTGCGTGCTCGCGATCGACCAGTAGCCTGAGACCTATGGCGACCGAATCATCCAAGACAAGCAGCTGGATCACGTGGCTGCTCGGTATCGTGGCCGTCCTCCTGATTGGCGTGGCGGCTGTCTTGGCCTTCCGAACCGGCGGCGGCGACATCCGACTACGACTCGATGGCCCAGCCGGTGCAACCGCGATCGGGCACTACATCGCGGATGGTGTCCGCCATGAAATTGATGCTCCCTTACCGGCCGACATCGAGTTTTCGGCGCGCAGTATGGATTTTGAAGTGCGCCTTACCCCAGGCTCAGCGGGTCCCCTGAAAGCGACCGTGTTTGCCGACAACTGGGATGCGCTCGAGCGGTCGGTCGATGACGAATCTGAACGAATACGCGGCTACCTCCGATATGGTTGGTGGGGACTCGAGGACGGTGGCATGGGAGGTTGATTACGACGAGACCGTCATCCATGAAGGAGGCGTCGCGGCATAAGTCGGCTTTGCCGCAACGTTCACACTGATTGCCTCTTCGAGCGGCTCAGAACGGCTGAAGTTCGTGATCGACATGATGGCCCGCAGTCCCTGCGAGCCGACGACCGTGATGTCGCCATCCATCACGGCGAACTCAACAGCGGTGTTGCCAAAGAACGCGTCCTTGATGGCGGTGAAGTGGGCATCCGTCGTATCCCACACCATTTCGAACTCAATCGACGCGTCTTTGAGCGCGGCCAACGTCGCCCGCCAGCCCGCGTTGCCGCGGGTCGTGACGTCGGCTTCGCCTGCCTCCAGGTTGAGCGTGAGGTCCTTGACGTTCTTCACCTCGGACCAGGTCGGAGTGCCTGAGGCGGTGTTGCGGTACAGCTTGGCTTCAAGGCCCAGGCGGACGCCCATCGTCGAAATCCCTGTTCAGACAGAATGAAATGGCGGGAGACAAGACGACCTCGTCTCCCGCCGGTTCAACGCGACGAGTCAGGCCGTCGGAGGCGGAGCGAACGACTCGCTCGGCGCCGGCACGGATCCGGCTACGTCGACCTCCGGCCCCGTCGGCCAGCGGCCGAGAACCGGTAGATAGCTGATCGGGATCCCGTTCGTCAGGACCTCGAGGTCATCCTCGGTTGGCCAATCCTCGAGCGAGGGGACCGTATCCAGGAGCTCAGTGCTGGTGAACCAGGCGGAGGGGTTGTAGGCCGCCAGCTGCGCATCGGTCAGCGTGAAGTCAGGCTTCGACGCATCCGCCAGCGGCACTCGGAACAGCTCCGTCGCCATCAGCCGGTATACGCGCTGCACGTATTGACCGACCAGTCCGGCGAACGCTTCGCTGATCTCCAGCGGCTTGGCGTTCTCCTGGTGCTGCATCGCCTCCGTCAGCGACAGTAGGATCAGCCCGCCATACTGCTTGAGCCACTGGTTCCGCACCTTGAAGTAAGGTGTCGGGTAGACCAGGAACTCCTCGGGAGCCGGAAGGGCGTGTGCCGTCTCCATATTGAGCATGGCGGACGGCACGGCGCGCCCGGCCAGGATGGCTCTCGCCCGGGTGCACAGCTTGTGGATCCGGGTGAGCGTGTTGATCGACGGCGGGGTCCGCAGCCGCGCATCGGAATGCCACAGGATGGCCTGCAGGTTGCGGCCGACCACGTCGGTCAGGTAGCGGATTGTGTCGTTCTGGCTCTTGGTGTCGTTGCCAAAGTTCGGCACGGCCAGGCCATACTTGCTCCAAGGCGGAACGTTGTACCAGAGAAATGCATCAGTCGACGGCATCGAGAATCTCACAACAGGAAGGGGATGGGGAACAGCAGAAGTCAGTCAGCGCTGGCGCGCAGGCCCTTCGCCGACAGGAACTGGTCGATCAGGCCCTTGAGGGTTTCGAGGGTGCCGACAGAGCCCGGATACTTGCGGGCCAGTTCACCCTGGGCCCACGAAAACGCCTGGGCGAACGTGTCGCGCTCGTAGGGTGCAAACTTCGTCTCGGGAACGATCACAGGTGCAGTATGGGGCGCATCGACGGTGATCACCGGCGGAGGAGCAGCGGTCGACGGCGGATCCCGCGCGGCAGGCTGCTCGCGGCGGCGCTTGCGGATGCCTCGGAACAATGCGATCCCGCCGAGGACCGCACCGGCAATCCCACCAGTCGTGCCGGACAATCCCAGCCAGGTCGCAACGGTCACCGCGGTCTGGGCGACGCCAAGGACGTGATCGATTCGGGATTCGAGTTCGGGTGAAACACCCGGAGTGGCCGGTGTTTCAGTTGCCGGCGGCTGAATTGGCTCCGGCGACTCTGCCGACGGGGGCTCAGCAGGAGGGTTCGCTGGGGACTCTTCAGGGTCATCTGGCGGCTGCGGCTCGGCCGCAGGCTCAGACGGAGCCGATACTGGCTTTTCGGGTTCGGTGCGCTTGAGCCCGAGCGATTTGAGCAATTCCTCCGTGCCTTCATAGCCGACAATCGGCGGGCGCCCGGGCACGACAAACGTCGGGATCTCGGTAATCCCGAATTTTCGCGCCATGCCGGGGCGCTCATCGACATTGACCGGCACCAGTTGGAACGTATCCTCGATGGCCCGCCGGAACTCCGCATCCGCCTCGAAGGCCGCGTCGAACTGCTTGCACGGACCGCATGTCTTCGAATGGAACACATACAGCGTCGGATTTCCGGGCGGAGTGCCACACACCGCGTCATATGCGTGCCGGATGGCTGCGAACGAGACAAACACACTGCTGCAGCGATCCCCACTACTCAGCAGCCCAATCACGTGCCCTTCGCGATCCAGCAGCGGACCGCCACTCCAGCCGGGGCTACACACGATCGTTGCGACGTTGCCGTGGAACGACCCGCCCCGGAACTCGAACGAACTGCCGCGCACGAGGACGCCGGTTGCCCAGCGCAATTGCCGCCCATCGTCAGACTGTGGATACCCATATGACGTGACGATCGCCCCCGGCGACGGCACGCTGGAAGCGATCGGCAGGAATGGAAAACCCTCACCGTCGCAGTCGAACACAATCGGGCCTTCAGACTCCGAGCAGACATAGACGCGCCGCGCTGAGACAGAGCGGTCGACGAACTCGACCGTGACGACCTCCGGCAGATCGCAGTGCCGGGACGTCAGGACCAGGCCTCGCGGATCGACGCAGACACCGCTGCAGCCATCGACGCGCACGACCGCATCGCGCACGCCGGCCTGGGCCGTCGCAAACGCGAACAGGGCAACAACACCGCAGATCAACCGGTTCAGCAACATAGAGTCTCCTGAGAATGGAGTTCGGCCGGATCGAGCGGGAACGACCGGATGCAGCCGTACGTCCCCTGCCTGACGAGTTGGCGGAGCAGACAGGCCGGGTTGAACCGGGTCGGGTTGGCTCGGTTCATGCGGCCCAGCCGCATCAGGACAGCCGCGACCAACTCCGAACAGAACAGCTCGTTGAGGTCGGCCGACGGTAGCAGCCGAGTCCGCTTGAACAGTCGAGTCCCGGAGAGCAGCGCGCCCCCCATGTCGTACGTCACCTGCCGACCAATGAAGTGCCGGACCAGGATCTTCGTGAGCAGCCGGGACTCAGCGCTGGAGAGCCGCTCGATCGGCGCCAGCCGGTAGATGTCCACACGGCCGCCGCTCGAGCAGTAGTCGTACAGCCGTGATTCGGGGAGGTGGGCCTGGCAGCCTATGACACTCTCTCCGCGAATCACGCACGGGTGCCGGCAGAGGGTCGTCGACTCCACCCAGACCATCCGGCCATGGTGCTCGCACATCAGGGCCACATGGGACGGCCCGATCCGCAATCGCGCCGGGGCCAGCAACGAGGCCGTGCCGTAGCTGATCGCGCGGGCCGTCAGGTCCGAGCCGTAGCAGGCCGCCAAGTCCAGGGGCTGGAAATCGTATTCGATCACTTGCGATCCCAGAGTCGATCAAACAGTTCGTCGTGGCGGTTCAGCCGCCGTCGCATATCCTCGAGCTCGGCGGTCCGCAGCTCGTTCTGGGCGCGGACTTCGGCCTTGATGGCGCTGACGTCCGCACTCATCTGCCAGGCCCAGACGGCGGCGCCGACCAGCACGACCGACACCGTGAATGACAGGAACGAGACGAACCACTTGGGGATGACGACGTAGCCGTTGCCGTTCATTCCGAGGGGCGTGATGGGTGCGCTGTCCGGGGCGTGATCGATCGCGACGCTGATGGGAAAGTCCTCACTGTTCGGCCGGAACCACGTGGCTACACTCAACGACTGACGCGGGCGCCCCGGAGAGCCTCAGCATGCCCGGTCACACGCGCGACGAACTGACGTGCCGCAAATGCCTACAGCCCACAGTTACTTGTGAATACTGGTGGTCCGGGTTCGGTGACTCGTGGGACAACTTCCGGCACACCTGCAGCAACCCCGAATGCGGGCATGTCGAGGAACAGCTGGGGATCCCGGGCCGGTTCCCCAAGGAGTCCCATTGGGACTGGACTCGCTGTCCGTTCTGCAGCCGGACATCAGCGCCCGATGACTGGGTGCCTAAGGCTTGATGGAATCGCGCCACAGATCGGGTAGCTGCGACTGCTCCTTCTCAAACGCCGGTCCCATATAGGGGCGTGGCGCGTAGATAACGCGGCGGTTGCGACGGACCGCAGGACCGCCATGTTCGAGCAGCGAGGGAGCTTCTCCCTGTTTGCGGTTGAGCCGGACCGGCCCGATCACGACCGATCGGCTCTGCCGATCGAAGCTGAAGAACAGGAACTTCCGCAGCAGCCCCGTCCACGACGTCGGCGGCTCGCCAGGCCGCGACGTCCGCCTCCGTCGGCGGATCGAGGACCGTGCGGTGGTGCGGACGAACGCGCCGAACCGGCCCAGGACTTTGCGGGTGGCCTTGTCGACAGCCGACTTCACCGTCTGCCGGTCAAAGAACCCCGCCTTCGCCGCTTTGAAGTCCAGTCCGAACCGCAGGGCAAAGACTCCTTACCGGATCACCCGGAACGTGAGCGTCAGGACGCTCGTGAACACTCGGAACTGGTCCAGGTGCTCCTGGACATACACCGGCTCGTTTTGACTCTTGACCCACACGGCATCGGGTGCCGTGAGCCGTCTCAACCGGAACAGGTCGGTGATTTCCTCGACCAGCGCCAGCAGTGGATCGATTTCGGCGGCCGTGGTATTGGTCAGTTTCTGTTGGACGGCGATGTCGATCTCGACGTCGTACTGGTTGCTGCCGCGGCCCGCGCTGCTGATCGCGATCCCTTTGGGGACGACCGTGACTCGCAGCTCCTTGAGGTGCTCCAGCTCATAGATCGGAAGGTAATTTCGCTGGGCAGTGAATGTCTGGCTGAGTGAGGCCGCATTGAGCTGGGTCACAACCGCTTCGGCGATTTCCACAATCAGCGCCATCACACTGCGATCGTCTCAACCTGCTTCGTGTGAATCCGCAGCGTGATCCGGTACGGATCGGAGTAGCGGAACGGCGGCTCCTTGCCGGGAGCCAAGACCTCATAGACGTAGGTCATGCCGCCAACGGTCTCCTCAATTCGGTCGCCGCGCTCCGGCAACACGGCCGTGCCAGTGAGCTGGAGGTGAGCGGCCAGGACCAGAAAGTCACGCGACTCGAACTTCTGCAGGACGCCGTAGCCGTCATCGACCTGAAACTCGGTCCTGCCGATCGTGGCGGGCAGATCGACAAAGTCGGAACCCCGCCGGTACCGAACCATCCGTGTCGTGTGCTGCGTGCGCTGTGCCTCCAGCCAGATGGCCGCCCGCTCCAAGAGATCCGCCATGGCGTTACTGGCTCATCCGGATCCGCACTAAGCTGTCACCGTTCGCAGCGGCCAGAACCGTCTTGCCGATCAGCTTGTTAGCGCCGCCGCCGTCTCCTGTCACGGCCAGATTGTTCGCATCGTCCCAGTACGCCTTGGCGCCCGCGGCGAACGTCACGCCCGCGCCGGCCGCCTTGGGGAAGTCGAACACGCCGAACACCGCTAAGGCGCCCTTTTCGTTCGCCTTGGTATTGCGGTTGACCACACCGACCAGGTCCGCCTGCACGACGACGTCACCAGCCGCGACGTCGGCACCTGGCGTATAGTCGATGTTCAAGCCTTCGTGCACAAACGAGACGGGCATTGTTTACGCGTCCTCAAATGGGATGGTTCGGATCAGGTTTTTCCCGACGAGATTCGAGAGAAGCCAAAACGTATACTGCAATTGCGTGCAGCCTTGTCCGCGCTGCCCGCTTAGCACAACCCGCGACAGCCTCCGAGCTGCCGCGGGTTTCTTATTGGGGTTACGCCTCGCCCTTCACCTTGACCGCACCGCGCGGATCCTGTTCCTTGACTCCCACGTCGATGTAACCGCGGAACCCCATGCCGAGTGTGTTCGGGGGCGCTTCGACCCGCTCGATCGTGGGGGTCTTCTTGCCGTTGAGGAACACGATCTCGAACGCCGGCAGCACGGCCGGGTCGGCGAACAGATACCAGGCCTTAGCGCTCGACCCGCTGTAGTACGTGTCCGAGAGGTGGGGCATCGACACCACCTCGTACTTGTTGCGGTGCGGGTTATCGACGGGGATTTTCGTCTTGGTCCCCGATGCGTCGATCATCAGCTGCGCGGCCCCCATCAGGAGCTCCGCATCGGTCTCGATCTCGACCGGTACCACTAGGAACCGGGGGCGGACATTGATCGGCTTCTGGTCCTTGGGCTTGGTCCCCGGGCCCGCCTTCTGCTTACGGAACAGGGTCTTCGCAGTCGTGAGACTATCGGAGCCAAACGCGGTGTCGGCACCCGACAGATAGTTGCTGTTGCCGACCGCGAAGAAGCTGCCCGGATTGGAGAGGAACAGCGTGAAGAACAGATCGTCGATCGACTCGGCGCCGCTCCGTCCCATCTGCCGGGTCAGATCCAGGAACGCGTTCAGGTCATCGTTGACGATGTCCCGCCGGTCGAGCATCAGGATCTGGCCGTACGTGTCGGCCTTGTTGGAGAATTTTTGTTCCGCCAGAGAGCCACTCTTGAGCTCGCCGGTGGGCGAGACCTTCTCGAACCCGCCGGTTCCCAGCAGCCGGTAGCGGCTGACTTCCTTAAAGTCGCTGACCGAGCCGATAGCGCACAGCTGCAGCGCGGCGATCGGCGCCCCTTCGTAGGCCGCCAGCATCGTCCGGTTCATCACGCTTTCAAGGATTCCGGGCAGGCTGACGGTGGAGAACCCGGCCGTAATCGTGACCCGGCCATTGCCGAACACCCGCGGGACGGAATGCCCTTCGAGCCGGGCGCATTCCGCCACCAGTTCCTTGAGGCCGATTTCGCGCATCGGATAAGCGGCTTCGAGCACCCGCTCACCGAACTCCGCCACGCAGTCGGACTCCGCAATACGGGCCGACATCCAGGCGGCCGCTTCCAGCACGCGGGCCGTTAGCGGGGCGTGGCCGCTGTGGATGGCGGGTGCCTGCGGGCGGGAGGCGCGGAGGACTTCGAGTTCGACCCGCGTGGTGTCCCAGCCTTCCTCGACCGCCTTGGCTTCAATCTCGGCGTGCTGGCCGGCGCAAATCTCCGCGATCCGGGCGATCCGCCGCCTCTCTGCCGCCCATTGGGCGCGGAGCTCGTCCACCGGGCCGAGCGGAGGCTGGGGCGTGGGGTTCACGAACGTGGCCGCATCGGCCAGCTCCGGCGACATCGTCGTAGCCGCAGCGGTGACTTGCCGCGGCGGCCCAGGAGGATTGGGCTCCTCGGTTGCAACCGCCGTCTCCTGCGTCCACCAGGCGCGGAGGTTTTGCGTCTGCTGTTCACTCAGGGCGGCCACGTCGAACCCCTTCTCCTGAACCCACTGCTCGAATTCCATCGGATAAACCTCGATCTGACGAGTGGAGAGTTGTTGTGAACTAATCTGCCGGGCCGCCATCTGGGCGACCGTCTGATCGTCCGCACCCAGCGCCACGAAGCTGACTTCTCGCAGCGTCGCCTGGCGGGCAACGTAGAGCGGTCCGTTGAACTTGCGGCCGTTGACCTCGACCGATTCACCCCGGTCGACGAACGCCACGCGCTGCGCGGAGGCTCCGATCGAGGATTGCCAGGGGAACCCGTTGTCGCCGGCGGCCGTAACCTCGCGGGCATGGTCGTTCGAGCCGGAGATCACTCCTGCCAGCCGGATGCTCGAGCCGTTGATCTCGATCGACTCGGTGTGACCCACGATTCGGCTGCTGTCGTGGTCCCTCAGAATGGGTCGGCTTTTGGCGGGGACCTTCAGGCCCGATAGGTCGACCACGACCGGGTACGGGAAATTACCCAGCAGCAGTTTCCCGCCAGTGTAGGCGGTCATCGTGAACCGCCGCAGCGGGTTGGCGTTCTCACCGTCCTCGGCCGCGGCCTCCAGGAGCCGGAAATCTCCGGCCCCTTGCGCCTCGATGATCCGGAACTCCGCCGGCACGCGCTCAGGCGGCGGCTGCGGCGGGAGTCTGTTCAGCGTCTTCGGCATCCGGCTCCTCTTCAGGGACAATGGCGGTGGTCGGCGCGAGGCCGAGTTCGATCAACAGCTGCAGTTCCTTGGCGCGCTGGCGGATCTGGGTCTCCCAGTCGAGTCCCATCCGGGCGTACTCGTCCGCCAGCGTGGTCGTCAGCGAGGCGAGCCGCACCGCCTGGGCGTTGGCTTCCTTGAGGGGGTCAACGTGGGAGGTGCCGTCCCACATCCAGGTCCGACCCCAGTCGCCGATCGGCCCGAGGCCCTCGGGCAGGAACCCCGGAACCAGTGCGGCCTCATCGAACCAGGCCGCCAGAATGCGGTCCATCACGACCGCTTCCAGGTGGGACTGTTCGACTCGGATGGATTTAAAGTACGTCTGATGATCGAGCCGGCCGGAGGCGTAGTTGTGCCGGCTGCTGTCGCCGGTCAGAACGTTCACCGGGACCAGCAGGCAGCGGCCGATTTCTCCGAGGACCTCGCGTTTGAACTCGGCGTACGTGGTCGTTGGGAACTGTGCCTGCAGCTGGTTCATCTTCCAGCCACCCGGCATCGTCATCAGCATGCCGCGTTCGAGCTCGATGAGGTCCATCGGCTCGACCGCCTCGGCTTCGCCGTTCGCCGGGGCGTCCGTGTACAGAATTCCGCCAGGGAGGGCCGCAATCTCGGCTGCCGTGATTACGGCTAGTGTGTACCGCCGCAAATGAGCAAACAGCGGCAGCGCCGGCGTGATATCGGGAACTCCACGCGCCTGACCGGGCCGATCGGCCCGGAAATAGTGGATCATGTTGGCAGCCGGGACCCGCCCATACTCCAGGTCGAGCGCTTGCTGCGTGTCTCCGGGGTGGAACCGCAGAACGTGATACTCGATCGGGTTTCCCTGCCGATCGAACCGGATACCGTCGACGGCGTTGGGTTCGTCGATCGACAGGCTGGGGGTCGTGACCTGGTCGGCTTCAATCAGCCGTAGGTCCAGCTGGATTGGAGTCGGGAGGGCCGGGTTATTAGTGAGGACGGCAAATGCCTCGCCGTCGCCCGCCCGCGCCATGCGGATCGTGCGCAGCTTCTCGGCGAGCCGCACCGTGCGGGACCAGAGCCCGAACTCCTGTTCGATCCGGCGGTTGGCCACCACATCCGGCGTGAGCATCTGCAACCGCGGGCCGGTGCCGATCGTGTCGTGCGCCAGTGTGAGCACCAGCCCTTTGGCATAGCTGTTGTTCGCGATCTCATACCGGCAGCGGATCCGCAGTAGCCGTCGGACGTCCGCGCTATTGGCGGCGTTGGCCGACAGGTCGTCCGCCTGGGCCCAGTGCCGGCGGTTTTCCGGTGTCGTCGCGGCCGCGTCGTACCGGGCCTTGATCAGTCGCAGCGCCTGGAACACGCTGGGCGAGGGTATCGCCGGGGCCGGGAGGCGCGCAGGCAGAAAATGTCGGAACCAGCGCAGCAACGTGCGGTTCTCGTAAACGAGTAAGGAACTGGCTCGAATGCCGGCTACTGGGGACCGGGGGGGACGAGCCGGGAGAGCCTCAATCCGCGCGACTTGGACTTTGCAGCCTGCTTCGAAGCGAGATAGCGGTCCGCCTCGATCTGATCCCGGAGGGGATGTTGCTCGACGCTGCCGGAGTCGCCAGAAGCCTTGGCGGGCCCGGCGGCATTGTCACGGATTGTCTGGTCGAGGTCGTCGGGCATCGGCGGTGCTTAACTGCGCAAAAACATGCCCCTCTATTATGGAGCTACCGCGTTGAGAGGCTGACTGTCGAAACTTTTTGCCAAGATTTCCAAAATGGTTCACTGCACTCCATTCGTTCACCGAGCAGACACAGGTGTTCACCCGGAGCACCAATGAGCATTTGGCAGCGCCTATTTGGAGGTTCGAACAAGGCGGAGCCCGCCATTGCCAACGATCACGACGAGGTCAGTCGACATCTCCACGCTCTGCGTGAGAACGATATCGAGGCCGCCATGGAGGCAGCGACCTGGCTCGGCGAGTGCCACGATCCGCGGGCCGTCCCGGCCTTGGTGGCGCTATTCCAGCGCGATGACTGCTTCGGCGGCCGTGCGGCCCGCATGGACAGTTGCGGCCCCTGGATGCGTGGCGCCGAGGCGCTCGGTCGCTTGGGAGATCCGTCCGCAGTCGAACCCTTGGCGCGGATCGTCGAGAGTTCGCAGACCACCGACATGATCTATGAAGGCGGGCTCGCTTTAGCGCGTCTGGGTGATGGACGGGGGATCCGCAAGTTCCTGCAACTGATCAAGGATCCGGAGTGGGAGTACTCCGTCCGAACTATTGTTTACAAATTGCGTCGGATTCTGGAGGAAGCTCCGAATCGGATTCCGGTGTCCGAACTGCAGGACCTGACAAGGCTTCCCGACCTCGAATGCTTCGACAGTTCTCAGAACGCGAACGCTCCCGTCGAAGACTGCTCACGGGTCCGCGAATTGGCGCGCGCCGAGCTCACACGACGCCAGTCGACGCATTCGATTTAGGTGCCCAGGCTGTCGAAATCCACTCAGTAGCCGGTGAAGGAAGCGCGGGATCAGCATCCGAGCGGACCCGCCCGGACATCGAAGCGCTCACCTGCGAAAAATGTGTCCCTCTATTGTTAGGCTTCCCCTTTTAGGGCCAAGTGGGCGACACGAAATCTGGAAATTTTCCAAAATACTTTCTCCCGCTGCTCACGAAACTCGGCGGGCCCGTAGATCAGACAGTTTCAGCCGGCCGGTGGGTTTCGAACCCGGCGATTCTTCGTTGAGCAGTCGCGCTCCCAGCATCGACGCGGCCACCGCGCAGCCGACCAGGCCATCGAGCCAGTGATTGTCCGGCTGCCCGGGGCGGGGCTTCCATTCGTCGACCGTCCGCCCGCGCCCCTCGGTGCGGACGCGGTATTCGGCCGTCAGGTGCTCGGCGAACAACCGGTGCGGCTCGGGTTTCTGGCCATAGAGGGCTAATGACCCCTTGTCAGCCATCGCCACAGCCAGCCGGCTCATCACGAACGACTTCCAGAAGTTGGTGTCGTACGAAACGTGCCGCACGGCCCGCTTTCCCATCACGCCGGGGATTCGCCAGTTGAGTCCCACCCGGTCCCCCGGCCGCCGCTTGTAGTCGGCGAACGGCAGGCTGGAAGCGCCAACAAACCGCCCGTGACTGGGAAGCAGCAGCGCGGCGTGCGGCGATTGCCGGCAAAACTGGTATACGACGTCGGTCGATGTGCCCCAGTTCGCGTCGATCAGGCACCGCTCAATCCGGAGTGAGGCCCCGTCCTCGCGCTGCCATTCCCGCGCGAGTTGCCGCTCTGTGAGCACCTGCAGCCCGGCATAGATGGCCCCTTCGAGCCCGGTGCCTGGCGCCATCATCTGCAACGTCTTCGTGATATCCCGCAGTGAAAAATACGCGCGCTGGGGATCGGGCCAGGCCCCGTACTCCAGGACCGCGCCGCTGAACTCCTCCGCCCAAGCGCACACGACGTAGAACAGCACCTTCTGCTGCACGTCGACGAACATGGTCAGATGCTGGCAGCCCAGCGGCACGCGTCCCTTAGGCAGCCCATTCAGCTTGGCGGCGATCTGATCGGCCGTGAGTTCGTTCTCGTCGGTCTCCTCGGTCGGCAGCGGCTCATTCTGGTATTCGGCCCAGAACGCCGCCTCGTCCTGCAGTTTGAGATTGAGTGCGTGCTGAATGGCCGACAGCTCGTCGTGGTTGAACCGCTCGGGCCACGCGATGACGGCGCCGGCGTCCATCGCCGCTCGATGGCGACGGTAGAACTCGGTCGCCGATGCACCCCCGTCTTCGTTTCGCAGACCTTCGGCCCGGATTTCGGCGTAGTGGTCCCAGAGCTTCGTGTCCGTGGGGAACGCATACACCATCTTCGTGCGCTCCCCCTGCCACGATGGATGGTGATCGCGGTTCAGGATCCGGTCTGCCATATCGCCCGGTCGGATCACGGTACACGGCATAATGCCGGAGATCTTGTGGCCGGGACCAGCCAACCCCAGCACGGCGCCCGCCAGAATGCTCTCGCGTTGCTGGCATTGCGAGACTGAGCGGGCGGATTCGTCAGTTTGCGGGTCATCGAGCACCACGAGGTTCGGCCTGACGCTCTTCCCGTCCGGCCGCTTGAACTTCATCCCGCGGATCCGACCCGTGATCCCGGCCACCTTGATGATGGCACCACTGCCACGCGACCGGGCATCGTCTCGGACGAGCGGCCGCAGCATCTCGTTGTCTACCCAGCCCTGAGGCGCGAGCGTCGGCAGTACGATGTACTTTGCCGTCCAGCCAATGTGCGTCCGATTTCCTTGGTAGAGTTGGCCATTGCAGCGGTTGGCGATGCCGTCGAGCGCCTGGATCGGCTGACAGACCTCGGGATAGTCGGCCAGCAGCAGCTCGTTGGCATCAAGCTCGGTCTTGATCGATTCGAGCATGTCCATCGCATGCCCCTCGTCAGAGCCGATCAGGCACACGAACTCGCGGTGCCCGTTGAGCACGGCCCAGATGCAGGCACATTCACAGATGGTCGTCTTGCCGCTGCCCCGCGGCATCGCCATGGCGAACAGGCCGCCGTGGAGCACCGCCTGCTCGATCTTGCGGAGTACTTTGAGGTGATCGGGAGACCACGCGAGATGGAACGACTGTGGGAAGTAGGCCTCGCAGAAGTACTGGAAGTTCATCGCCGCACGAAGCCGCCGCTCGGAATCGACGATCGCCGGCAATTCGCCGATATCGCGGCCAGCCGCGGAGAGTTCCGCGCTGCGGCGGGCCGTCCGGTCCTTGTGGTGGTCGTACGATTCGGCAGGTTGTTCAGGTTCCGGGTTGTGGCGCTCCCACGCCAGCCAGGCCGTGTACCGGACGAGGTCCACGCGCGTGCCTTCGCCGACCCGATAGCCGGCGCGCTGGCGGTCGCGGTACAGCTGCCGCTCGCTGGTCACCTCACCCAGCGGCGTCGAATTGAGCAGCCGGACGAGTTCGCTCGGCTTCAAATGCCGGGGGTCAATCGCCACGGCCACGCTCCCGCGTCAGCCACGCGCAATACGCGACCAGGTTGATCGTCCCATCGACGTTTCGCGGCGCACCGGCCGCGATGTCGGCCTCGATCTGTTTGGGCTGGATGAGGCGCCCGCCCGCCTTCGACAGCAGCTGCGCTGCATCCGGAATGGGCAGCGCTAACGGGTTGATGCGGCCGCTCTCGGGCATCTCAAAACCTGCTGAATTCCTCACGAATGACGGCTGAACTGAGTGGATGGCGCCCCGCAGTCGAGGTAACTCGTGTCACACCGGCACATGCCGGGGGACGCGACTTTCCGACTCGCAAATGCCCACTCTCAGTCAACTCCCGGCCGGCACCCGGTTCCGCCTCGCGGACGCGGCGCTCCCCCTCACCGGGACGCTGCTGGCCGTCAATGAATGCCGCGCCCGCGTGCGGCTCGACCGCTCCATCGAGCAGGTCGAGTTCATCGGCAAAGACGGAGGGGTCCGGTCGTTTCGGGCCGTCCGCAACGTCGAGACCTCTTGGACCCCGGCCGTGTTGGTCGAGGTCCTCTCCTACGAACCCCTGATCGAAAGGGACGACACGATGGCAGCCACCAAGAAGACCTCGAAGAAGGCTCCAGCCAAGAAAGGCACCACGACCGCCGGCAAGAAGACCGCGAAGGCCGACAAGAGGCGAGCTGCAAAGACGGACGGCAAGCTCAGCCAGATCGACGCGGCCGCCAAGGTCCTCGCCGAAATCGGCGAGCCTATGACGACCAAGGCGATGGTCGAGCGGATGGCCTCCAAGGGCTACTGGCAGAGCCCAGGCGGGAAAACGCCGCACGCCACGCTGTACTCAGCCATCACAAGGGACATTCAGAGCAAGGGAAAAGAGAGCCGATTCCAAAAGGCTGACCGCGGCCAATTCAGCCTCCGCAAGTAGGAACTCCGCCATGCCTCAGATCGCAAATGCGATTCGAACTGTCACTACCAAAGTGCAGGCCGCCATCGAGGAGGGTGAACCCGCCCGCATGGTTTTTGCCGATGACGTGGTCGAGATCCTGCTGGCGGTCGCCGACGAGATCGACCGGACCGCCGCCGAGTCCGAACTGCTGGCCGCCGCACGGGCGCTGCTCGAAGCGCGGGAGGACCAGATGGTCACGAGCGCCGAGTGGGACCGACTCCGCATGGCGGTCGAATCGGCTGGCTGAGGCCGCCATTAACAACCCTGACGCCCCACGTTGGCCACGTTGGGGCGTTTTCTCTTTGGCATGAACTGAAGACGCGTCGCCGAGCTATTCGCGATCGAGCGGATGATGGACAGAAGTAACAGGCGCAACGCGTCTCCTTTCAAGTTGCTCAAGGAGTCGCTTTATCGCGTCCAGGTCCACAGGCTTGACCAAGTGGTGATCGAATCCGGCTTCCTGGGCACGCTGTTTGTGCCGATCCTGGTTCCAGCCGGTCAGAGCGGCCAGCATGACGTCCTTTCCCCAAGGCTGCTGACGAATTGCCTGCGCCGCCTCGTACCCATCCATTCTCGGCATCCCAAGGTCCATCAGGATAATTTGCGGACGAAACTCCGATGCCACTTGAACCGCTGCGCGACCATCCCCGGCGGTACGGACCTCTTGACCCAACTGCTCGATGATCACGCGCAGCATCTTCGCCGCTGCATCGTTGTCATCAACCACCAGCACACGATGCTGACGCCCCGTGTACTGTGGCTCACCCGCTGGAACCGCACCGAGAGTATTCGCAGCCGAGTCGTTCACAATCGGTAATCGGATGCAAAATGTACTCCCCTTCCCGGGGCCATCGCATTGCACCTCGACGGTACCACTGTGTCTGGCAACCAGCGACCTTACCAACGTCAAACCGATACCGAGACCCGACTGGATCTGTGCCTGTTGAGAGTCGATTTGAGCAAAGAGCTCGAAGATCTGGTCCTGCCTTTCAGGGGGAATTCCGATGCCCGTATCCTTCACCCAGATTGCGACCTGCCGGTGCTGCCGTTCAGCAGTAAGCCAGATGCGGCCCCCCTTGGGCGTGTACTTGGCAGCGTTATTGAGCAGATTGGATATGACCTGGGCCAATCGATGTGGATCGGCCTCTAACAAGACAGGCTGTTGCGGGATCTGTATTTCCAACGTGTGGCCGGCATCCTCGATGAGAGGTCGCGATGCCTCGACCGCGCTTTGAACGATGTCGGACAATTGCACCAGCGATTTCCGCAACTCAAGCTTTCCCCGTGTGAGCCGGGAAACGTCCACGAGGTCGTCGACCAATGTGATCAACTGCTTCGTCTGCCGGTTCATGGTCTCAATGACTTCATCGACTGCTTCAGGGTCGTCACGAACCATCGGCAGCAACTCCAATCCGGACCGGATCGGAGCCAGGGGATTGCGCAGCTCATGCGCCAGAGTCGCCAGGAATTCGTCCTTTCTGCGATCGGCGTTTCGCAGCTGCTCTTCATGCCGCCGCAGCGCGCCCAGTGCAAACCAGAGCATGCTGATTGCGGCCACCATCAGAGCGAGGGCTCCCAGCGCGCGCCCTGTCCCAAGATCGTAGTGGCCGTATTCGTAACCAAGAATCCGCAGCCAGAGCAGCAGCGGGATCATGATGATCAGCGCCGGAAGCGCGAATCGAGCCAAGCCTCCCGCACCGGAATCCTCCAGCAGCAATCGCATCGGATCATGCTCGGGCACCGAAATGATGAGGCCAAGCGCGATTGCCAGAAGCAGAGTACTCGTGGGCAAGGCGATAGCAGAGATCCATGGGATGGCGTAAAACTCTCTTGCGTGGAACAGATAGCCGAGCAGCGAGAACGCCAGGATCACACAGATCGCGAGCGCCAGTTTGGGAACAATGCGGCGGAGACGGTCGCGGCTTGGGTCGATCCCTGACCAACCGAGGATCACGAGCGCCACACCTGCAATGGCCAGTGATGCCGATGCGGGGGGCCCGACTCGTCCAGGGGTGAGGGTAGTCCCTTGCCCCCAGGTCCGCCCAAACAGGAGCTGGTGGTTGAACCCAAAGTCGGCTCCGATGAAGTATTGAAGCAAAATCAGTGATGCAGCGATTCCTACGAGCGCTCCCAACACGGTAGCTGTTCTCCAGGCCCGCCACTGAATGAGCACAGTGGCAGCCCCCGAGAGCATGATGAGCACGCAGGCGTTTGGCTGAATCGAGACACCGTCGTTGAACCAGTCTGTCAGGCGCGGCCAATCCAGTGGCCAGCCAAGGAACGACACCAAGCTGCCAACGAATGCGTAGCCACCCAATGACAGTGCGAGTGGCGTTAGAGTAGTGCGTAAGGTCGGTCGTTCTGTCATGACCATCCCAGATCGCTGTGGATCAGTCAGTCACACAACGGGAGATCTTCCGGGTAGATTCGCATACTAGCCACAACCCGCACGGCGATCGACGACGCCGAATCAGATTCGGGCAATTCCTTGTCTCGTCCGCGAGAGTGGGACGGAGTCATGCAACCGCACCACACTTTCGGCAGCACTGTCCTGACGCACCGCCAACGTCTGTGACCCCGCCAGGCAATGATCGATTAGTCCGGGATCCCTCGACTGAGCCTCGGATTTGTTCCAAGAATGGCATGTCGCTGTCGACTCCTTGTTTGGGAGGACGCTTCCGATAGAATTGGCTGATCGGACGTCGGGATGCCATGATCACCTCGTGCAGCATCAATTTCGTAACTGAGCACCTGCTGTTTCTCACGCTCTTCGTGAGTAATGCCGGCGGTTGGTGATGTCGTGCGCGCGGCCCGCTCGCCGCTTGCGCTGTTCGGTCGACGCGCGTTCTCTGCGTTGACCACGCTTTGAAGCCCTCGACGGTTATGTGCCGTCTGGCTTTTCGCTCGACTTCTCTCAAGGAGACATCGCGTGTCAGAAACCGCGCAGTCCTCAGGTTCGTGTCTCGTCCGCATGATCTGGTTCATGGTCGGACCTGCGGTGATGCTGATCTTAGCCGCGGTCAATTTGGATCGTGGTGGCGGCTGGTTGACCGGCGTCGACATCGCTTTTCTCGTCACATTGGCGATCACCATTCTGGCGCGCTGTATTGACTTTCGCCTGGGGCGACCCGAGACGGCCGCCGGCACCCCCGCGACTCCGGCGGATCTGCGCCGCTACATCCCTCTGGTGATTGCGATTGCCGGAATGGTGTGGGCGATTACCAATGTGATTGGCAACACCTGATTACTCCACCCATCCACTTCGGCAGAATTGCATGACAACTCTCGTCATCACATTCATCGTCCTCGCGGCCATTATCGTGGTCGCAGGCATTGCGCTCGCGCGGTGCGGTGATCAGATTGCTGAGCGGACTGGGCTCGGCCGATCGCTCGTCGGGCTTGGGCTGCTGGCCTCTGCAACGAGCCTGCCCGAGTTCACGGTGGCCTGGAATTCGGTCCGCATCGGCGCCATCGACCTGACGATGGGGGATGTTCTCGGCAGCTCGCTGATCAATCTGCTGATTCTGGCGGTCCTGGATCTCACCTCACGTCAGCGCGGACAGATGCTGTCCAACATGGCGGCAGCACACGCATTGTCTGCCACCGCGAGTGTGCTGCTGACATCGATCGTGCTTCTGTTCTTGCTGCTGGATGTCGAATGGACCCTTTGGCGCATGGGACCCGGCACGCTCGCCGTTGTTGTTGCTTATGTGTTCACGCTGCGACTCGTGTATTTCGATCAACAGTACGCAATGCAACAGCAGCCGCCCGCCAATGTGGCTCTTGCCCGGCGGTGGTGGCCATATGCGATAGGATTCATTGCGGCTGCCGGCGTTGTGCTGCTGGCCGGACCTCGGCTCGCCCACACCGCGGACGAATTGGCGCGGCTGACCGGGCTCGGTCGGACATTTTTCGGGACCGTCTTTGTGGCGGGCATCACGTCGCTGCCCGAGGCCGTCACGACGCTCGAGGCTCTCCGACTGGGAGCGCGGGACATGGCGGTAGGCAACGTGTTTGGCAGCAATGCATTCAATATGGTGATTCCGGCGGTTGGGGACCTCGCCAGCGGACAGCCGATATTGGCACTCGCGTCAGATACCCACTTAATTACCGCAGTTGCTGCAATCTTAGTGACAACCGTCGCCATTCTCGGGCTGCTGTATCGTGCCGAGAAACGATACTGGCTCGTTGAGCCGGATGCGGCCCTGATGATCGTCCTGATTATCGGGGCGCTGGCGCTCGTCTACTATCAGCGGCCGTAATTGTCGGTAATCGCTGGCGAGTACAGTACTCAAGGCAAGCTGGTGGGTTATGGATCACGTTGACGTTCCGCTTCTGCTCGGCGCATTGGCCGCCGTATTGGCGGTCGCCAAATTGCTCGGAGCCACCGCGAAGTGGATCGGCCAGCCCGCCGTACTGGGCGAATTACTGGCCGGTGTTCTGTTGGGCACATCGGTCCTTGGCCTGGTGGATCCGAAGAGTGAGATCCTGCACGTGCTGGCGGAACTCGGTGTCGTGATCCTCCTCTTCGAAATTGGCCTGGAGACTGACCTGCGAAAGCTGTTGCAGGTGGGAGGCGCTTCTGCCGTCGTCGCGATCGTCGGCGTTGCGCTCCCCTTTGCACTCGGCTACGCGGTCTGCCGTGGCCTGGGACAGAGCAATCTCGTGGCGATCGTGGCTGGTGCCACACTTACTGCGACCAGCGTGGGAATCACAGGTCGCGTTCTCGCGGATTTGAATCGACTGCAGGAGACCGAGAGCCGAATCATCCTGGGCGCCGCCGTGATCGATGATGTCATCGGGCTCGTAATCCTGGCAGTCGTCACACGGCTGACAGAGGGACAGGAAGTGACTCTGCCGGGCGTTGCCACGACGACGGCGGTCGCGTTCGGGTTCCTCGCAGGCACGCTGGTGGTGGGTCGATTTATCGTTCCGCCGTTGGTCACGCTGCTCAGTCGAGTCGACCTGCCTGGTACGCCGACAATCCTGGCGGTCATGGTCGCATTCGCTCTCGCATGGCTCGCTTCCCTCGCCGGCTCGGCAATGATTATCGGTGCGTTCGCGGCGGGCCTCCTGCTCAGGAACACGCCTCACGCCCACGAGATCGAGCATGGTGTCGCGCAGCTCGGCCACTTCTTTGTCCCGCTGTTCTTCGTCATGGTCGGGGCTGCCGTTGACCTGAACGTGCTGAATCCGTTCGATCCGAGCAACCATCGGATCCTTTTGATCGGCGGCCTGCTCATCGTGGCCGCCGTGATCGGCAAGTTCGGAGCCGGGTATGCGCCGTTCTGGTTCAAGGGGAACAAAAAGGTAATCGGTGTTGGAATGATTCCACGCGGGGAGGTGGGTCTGATCTTTGCTCAGATGGGATTGGCGACTGGCGTCTTCAACGCCGGTATGTTCGCGGCAGCGACGGTGATGGTACTGGTCACGACGTTCATGGCGCCGCCTTTACTCCGATTGCTCTTTCCGCCAGTGGGTCCGAGGGGACCTGCTTCCGAGCCCGAAGGGATCGAAGAGCTTGTGACCGAGAACTAACAGCGCGCGATCACTTAGCTCACGCAACGCAACTTAGGCGGCGTGATTCGAACGATCGAGCCGCGACGCTTTCTGGCCGGTGAACTGCTCGAACCGCTGCACGATCACGTCACAGTAAAGCGGATCGAGTTCCATCAGAAAGGCCCGTCGTCCGATCTGGTGAGCACCGATCAGCGTCGAGCCGCTGCCGCCGAACAGGTCCAGGACATTCTCACCCGCGCGGGACGAATACTGCATTGCACGGACTGCCAGTTCGACAGGCTTTTCCGTCAGGTGGACCATGCTTTGCGGGTTCACTTTCTTCACGTGCCACAGGTCGGTGGCGTTGTTGGGCCCGAAGAATTCATGGGCGGCCCCTTCCTTCCAACCGTAGAAACACCACTCGTGCGCGCCCATGAAATCCTTGCGCGTGAGAACGGGGTGCTGCTTGTCCCAGATCACCGCCTGCGAGAAGTACAGACCATGCTTCTTCAGGAACGGCGGGTAGTTACCGCAGTTGGCATAGCCGCCCCAGATATAGAACCCACGGCCGGCGACGAGCACGCGGGCGATGTTGCCGAACCAGGCATCCAGCAGCCGGTCAAACTCCTGGTCCGTCACGAAATCGTTCGCCAGTGGTCGATCCTTGGCCCGCAGTTGCTTCGTCGTTCCTTTCGCCTTTGAAGGATGGCGTTCCACGTCGAGCTTCTGGTGATGGGTCGTGCCCTGGAACGATGACAGGCCGGCCGCGATCGCATTGTTCGAGCGGGGCTCGACCTTCACGTTGTACGGAGGATCGGTGTTGCAGAGGTGGATCGGTTGGCCATCCAGCAGTCGGTCAAGGTCGGCGGGCTTGCTGCTGTCTGCACAGAGCAGCCGGTGCTCCCCCAGGATCCACAAGTCGCCCGGTTGGGTGATGGCCGCGTCAGGGGGTGCCGGAATCTCGTCGGGATCGCACAGGCCTTCTTGCACACCTGGATCGAGCAACTTCGCGAGCTCATCCTGGTCGAACCCCAGCAGCCCGAGGTCGAAATCCATTCCCTGCAGTTCGGCCAATTCGAGCGGCAGTAGTTCCAGGTTCCACTCGGCGATCTCTGCGGTCTTGTTGTCGGCCAGCCGCAATGCCTTAACCTTATCCGGGGCCAACCCGCAGGCGATGTGCACCGGAACCTCAGTCAGGCCGAGCCTGTGGGCCGCCTTGAACCGGGTATGACCGATGATGATCACGCCCGCATCGTCGACCACAATTGGCTGGCGAAACCCGAATTGCTGAATTGACCTCGCCACTGCGTCGACAGCTTCGTCATTCAGGCGGGGATTCTTGTCGTACGGTTTGAGGCGGTCCAGCGGCCACTGTTCAACCAGCATGCAGACACTCCGAAGGTGAGAGAATGGAATCAGCCTGAAATGCAGCAACCTTCAAGGCGAGCAGGCCTTGCGGCAAAATCCGGACACACGAAAGAAAGTGTGCCTAAGACGGCGACGGTTCCCCGTGGTGTCGCCGCCGAGTGATCCGCCGGGAGGAACCATTGCGAGCGAGGAGCTTGTGAACTCGCTATCGTGGAGTTATGGACGGGACCTTTGACGCCTTCTTGAAGCCCACCGATGTGATCAATTTCGATGATCCTGGGGTGGCTGCGCTCGCCTTGCAGCTTCGAGCGGATTCTGCCATTGAAATTGCAAAACACTGCTTTGAATGGGTTCGGGACAATATCCGGCACAGTCTCGATCACGGTGATGACCGCGTTGCTGTGAAGGCTTCTGATGTATTGCAATACGGCACAGGGCTGTGTTACGCGAAGAGTCACTTACTGGCAGCTCTCTTGCGGGCGAACCGCATCCCATGCGGATTCGTCTATCAACGTTTGGCCGTGGATGAAACGGGCCGGTCATTCTGCCTCCACGGTTTGAACGCAGTTCGATTGCCGTCCTTCGGTTGGTACCGCGTCGATCCCCGAGGAAACCGAGCTGACATCGAGACTGCCTTCGATCCACCTTGTGAACGCCTCGCTTTCAAACCTACAGTTCCGGGTGAGATAACCTTTGCGACTGTGCTCGACAGCCCGTTGACTGCGGTGATTTCGAGACTGCAGGAGTTTACACGGATGGCTGAACTCAAAGATCACCTTCCTGACTGGACTGGTGATCGCTGACGGTACCCCGGCAGCCCCCAGGGTGCCTTTGCCTCGATGGCACGAATCGCGAATAGATTCCAGACGACCAGTTCGGCCCAGATGCACTCAACAATTCCACAACCTCCACGAAGTCAGCTGGCCTGGTCGAGTGCGGCGATTTGGCTGGCGGCATTCTTGAGTCCCACGGCGTACTTGCTGTTGCTGGTCGCTTGGAGCCGATTCCAGGTGCCTGCACCACCGGCGGGCCTTGTCGTCGCGTTGTTTTGTCTCATCCCAGTCGTCGCGGTGGTCGTCTGTGGAAAGGCAGTCTGGAAGTACTTCGAAGGTGGCTGGAGGGTGGGCTGGCTAGTTTTCACCGGGCTGGCGATGGCAGTCCAGGTCGGCGTTTTGCTCTTCATCATCGTCAGCGCAGTGACCGCCGCGATTTCGCTGCCGTAATGGACCGGCTCCGCCGACCGATACGCAGGAGTAGCACTCCTCCGCACGTCACTATCTCCTCGCGGTGGGACAACTCCGTGCTGCGACCACTCACTCCCGGCGCGCCGCTGGTGGTGGTGGGTGGGACGCCCCCTTATAGGGGGGGCTGTCCCACCACCACCGCGCACCGGTGGGACGAGGTGGGACGTCCCACCGTGTCCCACCGCGCCAGCATCCGGTGGGACAAACTGTCCCGGCGGGACTGTCCCACCGTCCCAGCGCGCGTATCGAGTCATGCTGAGACCGCTTTGGTCACCAAGCGAACACCCCGTTCGTCCCGGTTGTTCTTCTTAACCGTGCACTCTTCGGCCACGCCTTGGGCAACCAGCGTTGCGAGGTGACGCGTCACGACGGTGCCGCTCAACGCGGCCATCTCGCGGATCACGCGTGGCGTTTCACCCTCGGGATACAGCCGCAGCGCGTCGAGAATCGCGTCACGCTGTTTCTCTTCGCGGGATTGCTGCTGACGCTGCTTTCGTTCTTCGACGACCTCGTCGGATTGTTCAGCGCGCAGGGCGTACGCTTCCGCCGCCGAGATGACGTCGACCTCCCATTGCCGGCCAATCGAATCCTGACGTGTGCCTTCGTCGACATTCAGTCCCCACAGCCCGGAGTGCCCCGCACTGCCGCCGACCGACATCCATAGCTCGTGGTGACCGCCGCGGTCAGGGTCGTACCGCACCCGGCGATTGAGCAGGATCCACTGCCGCACGAACTCCTGGAACCCCGCCCAAGCGATGTTCTCCAGCTCGGCCGGCTCGTACGGTTCCTGAATGCTCTTTTTGAGGTGATGGCAGAGGATCGGCGTGCAGCCGGTGGCCTGCGCTACGTCGCCGATCGATTTCAGGTACTCGCCGACGACGAACAAGTTGCCCGCATCCTGTCCCAGCCCGAGCATCATCAGGTAGGTCGGGTCGAGGATCAGGACCTCCAGCTCGTAATCGCCGATGAACCGCTTCAGTGCCTCGATGTGCGTCTGGCTGTTGAGCTGCGGCACGTCGAATGACCAGAACACGCCGCCAAAGTTCTCCAGCGTCCAGTTCTTGGAGAGAGCAATGCGTTTGGCGGTCTCCTGGATCGTCGCAGCGCCGGACTCGCCCGACATGACGCCAACCCGCAACGCCTGCGACACATTGAACCGGCCCAGGAACAGCCCGCCGTGACCAAGGGCCAATGCCAGGTCGATGCTAATGTTGGTCTTGAGGGTCTTCTTGGGCCCCGCGATGACAGTGGGCTGACCACGGACGAGCACGCCGTCGACGATGTACTCCAGCGTGTACGAGTTGGTCGCCAGCTCCTGCGACGTGATGGCGGTGAACGCGAACTCGGGCGGCTTGCCGCCTGAGGCCATCTGATCCCAGTGGTTCTCGACCAGGGCTACCGAGATCTCGTCTGGCGCATACCGGCCGATACTCTCCGCAATCCGGTACACTTCGCGTGGATCGAGCGGCGGACGGCAGCGATCAGAATTGGCCTTCAGCAGCGCAGCCTGCATCTCGGCCTGGCTCATTCCGACCCGCCGCATGGCACCGGCCAGTTTGGCGAGTGTGCCGTTCCGCTGACCGTCCGGGATCACGTTGCCAATCGGGGCCATGGCCGCGACACGCGGCGAACTGGGCGATTTGGTGCCCAACGCGTCGAGAATCTCAGTCAACCACGCCGGTGGTTCGGGGAGTTTCTCGCGGGGAACGGCTTTCTGCGTTAACCAGCGGGTCGGGCAATTCCGAGCCGCGTGAAAGTGGAGGGAACCGAACTCCCTTCGGAAATGGCACCAGAGATAGAAAAATAATCACCGCTTCATAACCCGGCGGCGGCGACCATCCTTTGCGGTGTCTTGGCTCCGCGCGAGCCATTGAGTGCGTGAGCAACGCACTTCGAGAATCTTGGACGAAGGCCACATCGCGTCACTTCCGGTCCGAGCCCGGGTCGGCCAGAATCCGCCCCCCGTCCGCTGGTGAAAGCGGGGTGCAAAAACCTCGTCTCGCCCATTTCTGGCTCGAAAATAGGGGCCCTTCCGCGATGGCGAAGCGATCGACCTTGTGGCCGCTGGACCGTTTCAGAACGTCCAACCTGTTCCACCCGCTGCTCCTGCTCATCGCCAGCGCCACCGACCGGCAGCTGGCCAGGCACGTGCAGTACCTCAAGGAGGAGAACAGGATCCTGCGGGCGCGCCTGCCCAAGCGGATCGTGGTTACCGGGCGCGAGCGTCAGCGGCTGCTGAAGTTCGGGCGGCCGCTTGGACCGGCGATCAAGGAGCTGATCACGATTGTCACCCCTGGCACGTTCTTCCGCTGGATGCGCGAGGCGACGAGTGGCAAGACGGCGCCCAAGAACTCGGGTCGACCCCGCACTGCCGAAGAGATCCGGCAGCTGATCGTCAAACTGGGACGAGAGAACGGCTGGGGCGGCAAGCGGGTGGCCGGCGAACTCAAGAAGCTGGGTGTCTTCTACGTCTGCCTGAACACGATCTTCAGCATCCTGAAGGAGCACGGCATCGAAAACGCCCCCAAGCGTGGCCCGGGCACCTGGGACGAGTTCGTCAAGCGGCATGCCAGCACGCTCTATGCCTGCGACTTCTTCTCGAAGCAGGTCTGGACGCTGAAGGGCCGCGTGCACATGTACCTGCTGGTTTTCATCCACATTGGCAGCCGACGAATCTGGGTGTCCAAGGCCACGGCGCATCCGGACGCTCAATGGGTCGCGCAGCAGGCCCGGAACGTGTGCATGCTGCTGGAGGAGCGGAACGAGAAAGCACAATACCTGATCCGGGACCGGGATACGAAGTTCACGCGGCAGTTTGATGAGACGTTCCGGGCGGCCGGGATTCGCCCGGTCCGGCTACCGGTCAAGAGTCCCTATCTCAATCCGTATTGCGAGCGGGTGATCAAGACGATCAAACACGAGGCGATCAACCACTTCGTGGTGTTCGGGGAGGACCACCTGAACCACATCGTGTCGGAGTTTGTGCGGTACTACCACGAGCACCGCCCACACCAGGCGCTGGGGAACAAACCGCCCGCCGAGAGCGGCCCTCCGCCGGAGCCCAGCGCACTGCCGCTCGATGCCGTCGTTTGCCACGAAGGGCTGGGCGGGTTGCTCAAGCATTACGAGCGGCGGGCGGCGTAAGGGCGGTCCCCCAACCATATCGCCGGTCGGTGGGACGCTCCCCGCGAATGCGCTCTCCCGGTACATGCACTCGCCACCATCAGGCACGTTGCGAGCGACAAAGTGAATTACTCAGCGCGCTCTTGGTAAAGCGCGGCAGTCGTATTCCGCATGTTCATTAGTCTGTTCCAGGCTCGCCGATCAGTACGTCACGAACGAATTCGCCAAACGCAATCACCACCTGGTCCGCCGTCGTCAAACAGTGTTGGATGAAATCGTCGGTCATATAAAACACCCACGGCTGGCCACCGGAGGTGGCGCTCGAGAACCAGGTCGTCGGCCACTTGTCATCCATAATCCGTTTTTGGAAGGCGAGGCGTTCATCCATCGGCCACTCGAAGCCGCAGTGGAACATCCTGTTTCGGTATCCAAACAGAGCAGAAAGTGTTTGTTTGATGTTGGCGGGGAACCGCGAACGCAGGCCGATTGCATCAGAGAGTTGCAGGATGCCTCGCACCAAGTCGGTTCTGACACGCCCCTTCTCAATCACCTTGTGGCAATCCCACTGAATTGCATGTGATGATTTCCAACGGTCATGCGCGCCAGCCGGCACGCCACCACTGGGCCATTTGCTGCCGATCCCGCGAAAGCATTCGCTGAAGACCGTTTCCAGGAACGGAGCCAACATTCCGACCGCTGCCAAGCTATGCGCGGCGTCCTGATACACCGAGGCGTGCAACAGTTCAATCTGTTCGTCAACAGCACGTTGGTTCCAAAGGCCGGTCAACGTCTTGACGTGATCCTCAGCCTTCTGAATTTCAATTGCATGGGCTTGCTCTGCCTCACGATTCCGTCGCAGCAGACCGTGAATGGCGGAGAGTTGCGAGTCAATGTCGAAGTCTCCGATGAGGCAATAAACGTAGTCGCGGGCGGAAAGGTCGCCCAGTCCGCAGTCTACAACGCCGATCATCCAATCAGGCGGCTCTGGCATTGGTAAACGATCGCTCATACTGGCACTTCGCCCACTCGTCAGTCACGAGAATCGGATCAGCCAGTCGGGGTCGCGTTCGGGCGCATAACGGAAGTCGGCACCAGGAAAAATCGAAGCGGTCAGGTGTCGGCCCAGAGCAGGATGCTCCTTTGCAATTCGCTCAATGTCACGACGCACGGCTTCGGAAACCGACTTGCGCACTTTGTCAGCATCGGTCTGCTGCCGAGGCCGACCACGGTGATCGAACGCGCTCGCCAACTGCACCGTCAACGCTTCCATCTCCTTCTCGGCCTTCTCCTGGCGGCCGATGTCATGATTGCGCCGGGCTTCCTCCAGGTCTTCGTGTAGATCGATGTATCGCTGCCCGAGCTGTTTTCGGGATTCGGCATCGAGAACCTCACCCGACGTACCCGCGGTGACCAGGGGGTCGATACCAGCCCGAGCGGCCAGTAGCGTGACGGCCGATACGATCTTGTGCGGCTGAATGAGCAGCCGGGCAATGTAGCCGATCCCCACCGAGTCCTTGAAGTACTTCGTCTCCCCTTCGAACGACATCTGCCAGAATTCGCCGCGCCGCTGAAAGACGTTTCCAACGACGGCGGATTCGATCACCAGCAGCGCCCGCACCCGATTGATTTGAAATTCAAACTGGCCCGAACCAAACGCGAAAGCAGAGGTCAGCGCGAGCGTCGCGGCGTAGCCGTCGAACATATCGGGGGCTTCTGCCGTTCGGACGACGACCGTGCGCTGAGGGGGGAGCTTGCTTGCCGCCGTCCACAGCGATGTGATCCCACCGCCGCGGACAAGCACGATGCAAAGGACGACGCCGGCAATCTCTACGGAACCAAGCTGCCAGACCGATTCAGGCACCACAGTCTCGGCCGCGCTGGCGGGGTCGATCCCCGCCGACAGGAGCGAGACCAGACGGGGAACGTCCAGCGTCCACTGACGAAGTCGCTCCGCGGGCACATCAACCCACCCGGAATCAGGACAGCGCATCCGGAATACGACTTCCTTGCCGACCTTGATCCGGACAACTTCCTCGACGTGGTCTTCATGGCAGGCGTTGCAGACCACGTGCGTGGCCGGCCGGGTCGGCACCAGGATCTTCAGGGAGAGCATCGCGTTGCGCACGTCGTCCGTCAGGGCGGACAGCTCGTCCTGCGTGATCGTGGCTCGGCTCGACTCAAGGAGCTCACTGAGTGTTCTGAGGAACTGCAGCACGATCCAATCCCCATTCCCGCAGATACTTTTCCGCGATTTCGCGGACGCCGTCGGGCTTGCTCTTCAGATTGCTGGAGTTCGGGTACGAGAGGTCGAACGACAACGAGCGGGGCATCTCTTCGTTCAATTCGTCGAAGCTGAACTTCAGGCCGACCTGGGTGACATTTAGGATCGATGCCGGAAGGCGCTGTTGGTCCAGGTAGCTGTTCATCATGTCGTAGATGTCGTCGACGCCACGTTCCGGATCGGCCTCCAGCGTGATCCGGCGCCGGGGAAGTCCCTTGACGGACAGCCGCAACTTGCGGACGCGCACCGAGCCGATCCCGTCTTCGGGGTCGGTGGGGAACTGGAAGTCCCCGCTCAGCAGGCCATTCAGCTCGTAGGGATGGGAATTCCGGTTTTCGGGACCAATCTCCTCTCCGAGGATCATCCTGCAGAAGATCTCCTGCAGCGGGATGTAGACCTTCCTCCCGCCGCGCGCGTGCATATCCAGCGTACCGTGAACCCGGTCGTAGACCATCACGATTTCGAAGGCCCGCCGTTCCGGTCGCCGATCGAACTCACCGTCGGTATCGAGCGTCACATAGGTGTCCGCGTAATCGTCCAGATACGCGAAGAAGTAGTCGGCCCCCGTCGCCCTCACGTAGTGCTGCACCTGACAATGCCGCCCACGCGCCTGGGCCTCGCGGAAGAACGCCGACAGGGCGAATTGGAACTCCTGAATTTTTTCCGTGCTGGTGTCCGGCTCCTTGGCCGGGATGTCGCACCGCTTAATCCAGTAGCGGCCGTGGGAGAGGCTGTCGGCGCGGGCGAAACGGACCGCCAGGTTCCAGACGTCGGTCGCGTGGATGTAGGTGAACACCGCCTTGTCGTGCCGGCTCTCGAAGCGGTCCAGGTCGTCGATCAACTGCTGGTTGTCCTGGCTGATCGCTTCCTCACAGATCGCCCGCGTTCCCTCGTCCCCGTCGGCCATGTCATTGACCTCGTGCAGGACGATCTCGATTGCCCGGCACTCCGCCTCCGGCAGCGCCTGCCATGCGTTGAAGATCGAATCGACATCCGTCTCCTCCATCTGGTCCCACGGTAATTCCAGGTCTTGCTGGTGGCTGGTGAACAAATCCTGGAGCAGGTGATTCGACACCTGCCGCAACACACGCTTCGGATCAAATGTCTGTGACATCGCGATTCTCCTCTCGCCAGAAGGGAGGTTCCGTCCCACTGCCCCCCGGTGGCCGCCAGGAACTCAGACTCGGAAGAGGCTATCGCGTGTGTTATTGCATGTCAATATGACATGTGTTATATCGAATGCCCGCTGATGTGGACTGGCCGACGGGAACCTGACGATGGACCAAACGCCGGGGGACGATTTCCCCGAACAAATCAAGCAGTTGCGAGCACGTCTGGGGCTGACCCAGGTGATGCTGGCCGAACGGCTGGGCGTGTCATTTCCGACCGTGAATCGATGGGAAAACAAGAAAACGATCCCTTCGCAGCTCTCATGGAACCGGCTGCGGGAGATCGCCGGTGAACTTGATGCGGGTGAAGACGCCCAGCCCTCTAGGGTTTCGTCCGGCCCCCCGATTCTGGATTTCACCGGAAGTGCTGAGGTCGTCCGAACCGTCGTCGAGGGTGAACGCCTGACGTTCGGACATCTGGCGAACCCCGCGTTCGCAACAGAGATCTCCAGCATCGACCCACTGCCGCACCAGCGGATCGCGGTCTACGACCACATGCTGAAGCAGCCCCGGCTGCGGTTCCTGCTGGCCGACGACGCCGGGGCCGGCAAGACGATCATGACGGGGCTGTACATCCGCGAGATGCTGTCCCGCCGGTTGCTGCGGCGAGTGCTGATCGTCCCTCCGGCCGGCCTGATCGGGAACTGGCAGCGCGAGATGCAGGTGCTTTTCAACCTGCCGTTCACCCTTGTGGCCGGGGCCGACGCCCGAAACGCTAACCCGTTCGTGGGGCCGAGCAGCGACCGTGTGATCGTGAGTGTGGACACTCTGGCGGGCGAGCGGGTCTTCGCCCGCCTGCGGGAGGAGAAGGTCGAGCCCTACGACCTCGTGGTATTCGACGAGGCTCACAAGTTGTCCGTGGATCGTGGCAACGATTTCCGGGTGCGAAAGACGGATCGCTACCAGCTAGCCGAATGCATTGCCGGTATCCGCGGCCTGGACCCGGCATGGAGGCTCCCGTGGGTGCCGCATCACCTGTTGTTGCTGACGGCCACGCCGCACCAGGGTAAAGACTATCCGTATTACGGACTGTGGCGACTGCTCGAGCCCGATGTGCTCTCAACGCCCGAGGCCTTCGATCAATATCCGCCCCCCCAACGGCGGACCCGGTTCATCCGCCGGACGAAGGAGGAAATGGTCCACCTCAGTGGCAAGCCGCTGTACCCCAAGCGGATTTCCGACACACTTGGTTACGACTTGACGCAGGGGCCGATCAGCGAACAGACGCTGTACGACGAAACGACGGACTACATGCGGCACGTTTACAACCGGGCCAAACTCCTAAACCGGTCGGCGGCTCGGCTGGCGATGAGCGTCCTGCAACGGCGTCTGGCCAGCTCGACCTATGCCCTCCTGCGTTCGTTCGAACGCCGCATCGACAAGCTCAACCATCTGATCCGCGAAGTTCAGGACGGCAGGCTGACCGAGGAACAATTAGTCGTGCTCCAGCGCCGGTTGGCGGAAGACGACGACGTCCTCGACACGAAGACCGCCGATGAAGAAGGCGGCCCGGTCGACGGTCTCGAAGAGAACGAAATCTCCGAGGACAAACTTCTGGCCGGCGTCATCGCGACGTCGTTGGCCGACCTCGTCGTCGAGCGCGAGCAGGTGATCGCCCTGCGCGATCTGGCCCGCAAGGTCTACGACAAGGGCGAAGAGTCGAAGTTCGACAAGCTTCGCGAGGTGCTGACCGAACCCCGGTTCGCGGGGGAGAAGTTCATCATCTTCACCGAACACCGCGACACGCTCGAATATCTGATCCAGCGGCTGGGCGGCATGGGCTACACGGGCCAGATCGCCCAGATCCACGGCGGGATGTACTACACCGAGCGCCAGCAGCAGGTGGAGCGCTTCCGGCGACCGCATGCGGACGGCGGGGCGCGGTTCATGATCTGCACCGACGCGGCCGCCGAAGGGATCAACCTGCAATTCTGCTGGATCATGATCAACTTCGACGTCCCGTGGAACCCGGCCCGCCTGGAACAGCGGATGGGCCGCATCCATCGGTACGGTCAGAAGCACCCCTGGGTCCAAATCGTCAACCTGCTTTCCAGCACAGTGGGATCCGAAGCTTGGAATTCACGTGACTTGAAGTCGCGG
>JADMIO010833437.1_pt1 | contig 83144 bp, 67 predicted proteins | sample 8958161 | NCBI WGS metagenome assembly JADMIO01 (sample SAMN16585339, study PRJNA669376) | soil metagenome | isolation source: Crop rotation soil | place: USA: Cullars Rotation, Alabama | collected 2011
GGCCGCGACTTCAAGTCACGTGAATTCCAAGCTTCGGATCCCACTGTGCTGGAAAGGGCCAACATTGGTGTTCGCGCTAATGCTGTCGGAATCCATCAGCAACGTGAAGGCATCCTTCACGCGCTGGATGCGGGAAATCCCCACATTGTCCTTTTGTGTCATCGACCCGGAGTCGTCGATCACGAACAGGATGTTCGGGTTGGCTACGCCTTCGGATGAGATGGCGTTCTGGGGGAAGAACACATCCGTGTCGTCAGCCAATACCTCTGCAGGCACTGAGAGCGCAGAGGCCACAACGACCATTCCAGTCACTGCAATATTCCGCAAGTTCTTGAACAACATGTTCGTACCTCTCATGAAAACGCTTAGCTGGTCTTGGGAGCCAAAACGCAAACCTGCTGGATGTTGCGCGCCGAAGCGCCCGTGGCATCCGTGGCCGTTGCATCGATCACAAATCCGTAAGGCGAAAACTTGTTGAGATTGGTGCCGGAGAAACCGGGGCACACCGTATTAACCCAATAAAGTCGCGCCGAAGTGGCAATCTTGGAATCACCGGCACTGGCTGTCGGCGTAATGGTGATGACAGGATTCCCAACAGTGCCGGTAGAACTGATGGTCGGCACCATGGGCTCCGGCGAACCCTGAAAGTTCATGCCATTGCTCACGGCCTGCGTCAGCAGCGCTGCATATTGCGGGTTTGCCGGCACACCGGCCTCGGTCATGATCTGGCTCATGACGAACTGTATGGTGGATTCCGCAGTTTCAAATACCTGCGACTGCTGCTGGCTGGCGGCTGCCATGCGCTCCTGTTGAGTGGTGGTTCTGACCGCCGTGATGCCAATGATGGTGAGGATCAGCAGAATCAGCATGCCGAAAATCAGGGCCACACCGCGCTGCCGGGCCTGCGCAGACCGCAACCTTGCTGGGGCTTGTTTGCTGGCCTGGTTCATGGCGAAGAACTTGAGGTGGTGGTGACGGTGATCGCCGCGCGGTTGCGCAACTGGATGGTGGCGGTAAACACCTTGCCGCGAACACCGGAGGCCAACGGCGACGTCAGCGTGTTGTCGAGCAAGGCAAAACTGGTAGTTGAATCCGCGGCCTTGTCGCCAAATACCGCAGTGACGGTACTGGCCAGCAGGGCGATACGCACCGCAACCACCTTTGACTGCCACTCGGTCGACGCCACGCCGCTGGCGGGGACGAACTTGTCCGCGATGCCGAAACTGGCATTGCCGGGATCGGTGTCATTGTCCACGCCGTACAGGATTTGCATCGCCTCAATGCCTTCAACGATCGGCTGGCCGTTGCAGGTCAGGCGCGAGAGATTGGTGGTGGCATCTCTCGAAACGGCATAGGTGTTATTCAGAATGTTGCCACTGGCCACATTTGTGCCCACGCAATCGCTCGCGCCGCCAATGGTGTCCACGCGGTACTGGATGGCGATCTGGTCCGAGGCATTGTTGCCGGTACCTTCGCTGACGATGGCATTGGCACTGCCGGTGGTCGGAAACGGAATGAGCGTGGCATCTGTGGCGGGATACCCGGCCATGCGGATATCGCGCTGCAGAAAATACAGGGCATAGCGGCCGCTTTCCTGCAGGCTTCCCATGCGGTCCTGCACGCTGTAGGCCTCGTTGCCGGCGACGAACGCCTGGCTGAGACCCGCCAGGATCGCGAGGCTGATCACCAGCGTGATCATCAGTTCTACCAGCGTGAAACCCGCCTGAGAGCGCACTTTGCGGCTCATGGCTGCACCCACATTTCCAGCGTCTGCGTCGTCGCGCTCTGGCCTACGGTATTGGTTGCCGAGGCGCTGGCCGCAAACTGATGGATGTCACCACGATCCTGCCAGCTCAGCGTGAGCCGCAGGCGTGATCCGGCGATGCATTGCGCCGCGGTGGAATCGACCAGGTCGAAGGCGGTGGTGGAGGTTGAGCTGGTGTAGCAGCGGATACGCATGGTTGCCGACGGCAGCAGGTCGGACAGCCTGCCGGTGCGCACGCCGCCTGCACCCGGCACGCCGCAGACCAGCACGTACTGATCGTAGGTGGCCAGCTGGGCTGCGGTGCAAGTAGTCGGCGTCGAGCTGGCTTCCTTGGCGCAGATGGTCGGCGTGGTTCCGCAGCTGATCGAAGCGGAATTGAACTGCGCGTAGGCGCCGGTTTTGGCTCCCGCGGCGTTGGCGCGGATTTTTTCGGCGAAGTCACTCAGCACGGCCACCGCCTGGCTACGCAGGTAGGACCCCTGATTGGCGCGGATACCTGACATCTGCATACCCGCGATCCCGAGCAAGCCGAAGGCCAGGATGACGGTGGCGACCAGCACCTCGACCAGGGTCAGACCACGTTGATGGATCGGTACCCTCATATATTCCCCGGGCAGGTGGTCCTGCCGTCGCTGAAGACACGGGTTCGGCCAGCCTGCGACAGGCAGATCAGGCGGGTACCGTCGGTGCCGCCCCGAGGATCGGCCACAGTGAAACCCTGGAAGTTGGTGGTCGTACCCTGCCCCGTGTACGTCACTCGATTGCTCGAAGTGACACTGTTGCCAAGCATGGTGTTGTCACCGCTCAGCGGGCCGTGGACGAACAGCACGGCTTCGCCCGTATTCCATTGATTCTGGTCGGAGCTGTTGGCCCGCACCGAATCCACGAACACCATCCAGCCGTCCTGCCAGCCGCCTGAGCCGGTGGAGCACGAGAAGGTACCGCTGACCGCACTGGGATTGCGGCAAAGCACCACGGGCGTGGCCCGCTTGATGGCTTCGGAACGAGCCAGGGTGAATGAAATGACCATATCGTTGGTTTGCCCAACAATGCGGTAGTTGCGTACCAGTGCAATGAAATTGGGGACGGCGATGCGCAGCAGGATGCCGAGGATGACCACGACGATCATCAGTTCGACCAGGGTGAACCCGCCGTCAGCTTTCTTCATATATGTTTTATTGCATGAGCCGGCGCCGCCCATGGCGCGGAACCGATAAAGGCGGCTAATGCACAGATGAGCGGTAATAAATGTCTACGAACGGTTGGTTGACCGATTGGCGAACCAATTCCGCATTCGTCATGCAGCGACTTTACAGAGGGAAAAGCCCTCGCCTGGGCAAGGCCCGCCCAACGGGATGCGGGAACCGCTGGAAGCGGCTTTTGTGGGAAATTTCCTACAATTTTTACGGCGGTTTGGCGGCGCCATCTCGTACGGCCCGCCGTAATGCCGGGGGCAAGGCAAACACCACATGCTCAGCGCGCCCCGCGAGTTCCTGGGCGGCGGTCCCGCCCAGCTCCTTGAGCCGGGCGATAACCTTCTGCACCAACACCTCGGGTGCCGACGCGCCGGCAGTGACGCCGACGGCAGACTTGCCTGCGATCCACTCCTCCCGGATGTCGTCAGGTCCATCGATCAGGTACGACGGCACCCCACGCTGCTGGGCCAACTCCCGCAGACGATTGGAATTGGAACTGTTCCGGGAACCCACCACCAGCAGCACGTCGCACTGGGCGGCCAGCTCGCGCACCGAATCCTGCCGATTTTGGGTCGCATAGCAGATATCGTCCTTGCGCGGCCCGAGTATCTTGGGGAAACGCGCACGCAAGGCATCGATCACACGCGAGGTGTCATCCACCGAGAGCGTGGTCTGGGTGACATAAGCCATGTGGTCGGGGTTCTTGACCGGCAGTCTGGATACGTCGTCCGGCGTTTCCACCAGATAGATACGGCCGCCGGCGGATTCATCGAACTGCCCCATGGTGCCTTCCACCTCGGGATGCCCCTGGTGACCGATCAGCACGACTTCACGCGCCTCCTTGGAGTAGCGCTTGACCTCGATGTGGACCTTGGTCACCAGCGGACAGGTGGCGTCGAACACCGTGAGTCCCCTGGCCTGCGCATCCACACGCACCTGCTGCGAGACGCCGTGCGCTGAAAAAATGCAGGTTGCGCCCGCAGGGATCTCGTCAATCTCCTCGACAAATACCGCTCCCTTGGCCCGCAGGTTGTCGACCACGAAGCGGTTGTGCACCACCTCGTGGCGGACGTAGATGGGGGCACCGAGTACCTCGAGCGCACGCTCCACGATTTCGATGGCACGGTCGACTCCTGCACAGAATCCCCGCGGATTGGCCAGCAGGATCTGCATCAGATTTTCTTCAGCGCAGCGTTGTTGTCCCGCCGCGCCTGGATCAGCATGTCCAGGATCAGGAAGCCCGCGCCCAGGGTGATGGCGGAGTCGGCGACGTTGAACGCGGCAAAGTGCCAGTTACCGACGTAAAAATCGATGAAGTCTGTGACATGACCCAACCGTACACGGTCGATCACATTGCCCAATGCGCCGCCGAGAATCAGCGTCAGGGCCACGGCTACCAGCGATTCACCGCTGGGTGTGCGCCGCAGCCAGATGACGATGGACAGGCTGACCACCACGCCTACCAGTGCGAAACACCATGGCGGCAGCATCGAGAGCATGGAAAACGCCGCACCGGTGTTCTTCATGTGCACGAAATTGAAATGCGGCATCACCGGCCGCACATCGAACCAGCCGAGGTTCTTGCGCACCAGCTGCTTGGTGATCTGGTCGGCGACGATGACCAGCGCCGACAGCCACAGCCAATAGACGTTTTTGTATTGAACCGACACCACAAGCTCCTTCAGATGAACTTACGCACTTCGCCCTGGCCGTTGACGTTCGCCACGCAGCGTCCGCACAGGCCCGGGTCGTCCGCCTGCGCGCCAACACTGGCGAGCTGGTGCCAGCAGCGCTCGCACTTGGGATGTGCCGAGGGCAAGGCTGACACCCAGTAGGTCTCTTCACCCAGCTTCGCTTCGACTGCATCTTCGGGTTTGCGTTCCGGCGCCTGCAGCTTTGCGCCCGAGGTGATGAACCAGAAGCGCAACTCGTCGCCCACACTGCCCAGCAACTGCGCTGGCGCGCCGGCCGCATAAAGCTGCACTTCGGCATTGAGGCCGGAGCCGATGGCGCCCTTGATGCGCAGTGTTTCGAGCACTTTCTTCACGTGCTCGCGTACACCGGCCAGGCCGGCCCAGTCGATGCCATCGGCTTGCACCGTGGGAAACTCGTGCCACTGCTGCGAGAACACCGACGCGGAACGGTCACCCGGCAACTCGCGCCAGATTTCGTCTGCGGTAAATGAAAGCACCGGCGCGATCCAGCGCACCAGGCCCTCGGCAATGTGCAGCATGGCCGTCTGCGCCGAACGCCGCGCCAGGCTCTGCTTGGGCAGTGTGTAGAGACGATCCTTGAGGATGTCGAGATACAGGCCGCCCAGATCGTTGACGCAGTAGTTGTGCAGTTTGTGATAGACCAGATGGAACTGGCTGGCGCCGTATGCCGCACGGATTTCTTCCTGCAGCGCTGCCGCCTGGGCCACGGCCCAGCGGTCCACCGCCACCATCTGTTCCGGCGCGACGATATCCTTCGCCGGATCAAAACCATTGAGATTGCCCAGCAGATAGCGCGCGGTATTGCGGATGCGCCGATACGCATCGGCCATGCGCTGCAACAGCTTGTCCGAGATCGCGATCTCGCCGGAGTAGTCGCTGGCGGCAACCCACAGGCGCAGCACATCGGCACCCAGCGTCTTGGTCACCTGCTGCGGCGCCACCACGTTGCCGAGCGACTTGGACATCTTGCGTCCCTGCTCATCCACGGTGAACCCGTGCGTGAGCACGTGCGTGTACGGCGGGTGCGTGTCGACGGCGGTGCGCACCAGCAACGAGGAATGGAACCAGCCGCGATGCTGGTCCGAGCCTTCCAGGTAGAAGACCTTCTTCTTCGTGCCGTTCTTGCCCTCGGCGCGGTTGGATTCGCTGTCGATCTGCGCGTAATCGGGCACCGGATGACCGGTGGACTTGAAGCCGCACTGGTTCACCGAGCCGGAATCGAACCAGACATCCATGGTGTCGGGGCATTTCTCATAGCGCGCTTCGTCCACGCCCCAGTCGGTCGGCGACGAGCCAAACCAGGCTTCAAGTCCGCCGGTTTCAATCTTGTCCGCAATTTTGCGCAGCAGCTCGGCCGTCTGCGGATGCAGCTCCTGCTTCTGGCGATCAACGAATACCGCCAGCGGCACGCCCCAGTAGCGCTGGCGCGAGATGCACCAGTCCGGGCGGCCTTCGATCATCTCGAAGATGCGCGCCTCACCCCAGGCCGGAATCCAGTTGGTACGGCGGATTGCGGCCAGTGCCTGCTGGCGCAACCCGGCCTGCTCCATCGATACGAACCACTGCGGCGTGGCGCGGAAGATCAGCGGCGTCTTGTGGCGCCAGCAATGCGGATACGAATGCGTGATCTTCGCCAGGTGCGCCAGCGCACCGCTGGCGCGCAGGGCCTCGATGATCGGCTCCTCGGCTTTGCGTACGAATACGCCGGCCACCAGCGGCGTGCCCTCGATGAACTTGCCGTTGCCGGCCACGGGGTTGTCGACCGGCAATTTGTACTGCTTGCCCACCACGTAGTCCTCGACACCATGCGCAGGCGCGGTATGCACCAGGCCGGTACCGGCATCTAGCGTCACGTGCTCCCCCAGGATCACCGGCACGGTGCGCGCGGCGAAGGGGTGCTGCGCGCGGGCGCCTTCCAGCGCTGTCCCCTTGCACGATGCGAGTACGCGCCCCGTTTCGCCAAAGCGCTTTCCGACCGACTCCACCATTTCAGTCGCCAGCACGACGCGGCCGGTCCTGGGGAAGTCGACCAGCGCGTATTCCAGCTCCGCGTTGACCGCGACAGCCTGGTTGGCCGGCAGCGTCCAGGGTGTGGTCGTCCAGATGACGAACGATGCACCGCTCGCGTCGCTGATGCCGAAACGCTTCGCCAGATCGGCCGCATCGGCCGCTGCGAACTTCACGTCGATGGCGGACGATTCCTTGTCCTGGTATTCGACTTCCGCTTCCGCCAGCGACGAACCGCAATCCAGACACCAGTGCACCGGCTTGAAACCACGCACGACGTGGCCGTTGTCGACGATGCGGGCAAGCACCCGCAACTGCTCGGCCTCGAACACCGGATGCATCGTCAGGTACGGGTTTTCCCAGTCGGCCAGAATCCCCAGGCGCTTGAAATCGGCACGCTGGCGCTCCACCTGCTCAGCGGCGTACTCCCGGCATTTGGCGCGGAATGTCGGCGCGTCGAGCTTGTCGCCCACCTTGCCGAACTTCTTTTCGACCTGATGCTCGATCGGCAGGCCATGACAGTCCCAGCCCGGAACGAACGGCGCATGGTAGCCATCCAGACGCGCCGCCTTGACCACGATGTCCTTGAGCACCTTGTTGATCGAGTGGCCGATGTGGATGTCGCCATTGGCGTATGGCGGGCCATCGACGAACCAGAACGGCGGCTTGCCCTGAGCACCCTGCTGGATTTGCGCGTACAGGCCATCGGACTCCCAGCGCGCCAGTGCCTCGGGTTCGCGCTTGGCCAGATTGGCCTGCATCGGGAAATCGGTTTCCGGCAGGTTGAGCGTGTGCTTGTAGTCTTTCTTGGTGTCCACGGGCAGATTCAGATGCCGCTGACGCCCGCGGCGCCCGGCAAAAATGGCATGACAAAAGATTGATTAATTACAAAATAAAACAACAATAAATCACGCCAGTTTCGAGGGGCGCCGGAGACATTATGAGGGCTGAAACCCGCTTTATAAACCTCGCAACAGTTCTGCCGCCTTCTGCTTGTCCCGTTGCATCTGCTCCGCCAGCGCATCGAGCGAAGCAAATTTTTCTTCGCTGCGCAGATGGAACACGGGCTCCACTTCCATCACCTGTCCGTAAAGCTCGCTTTGCGGGGCGAACAGATGCGTCTCAAACAGGCATGGCGTACCACCCAGCGTAGGACGCACACCCAGGCTGGCGACGCCGTCGAGCCAGCCACCGCGCAGTCGCGCGCGCACCGCGTAAACCCCCATGCGTAGGGCGGGCGGGCGGTGCAACGCAATGTTCGCCGTGGGCATGTTGAGCTGCGTACCCAGTCGCAGCCCGCGGCGCAGGCGGCCAGTCAGGGTGTAGCGCCGCCCCAGCAGGCTTGCCGCCCTGGCCAGATCGGCCTCGCCGAGGGCTGCACGCAGCGCCGAGGAGCTGCACCGCTCCCCATCCACTGCGAGCATGGGCAGATGTTCGGCCAGAAAACCGTGTTGTCGCGCCAGGTCCTGCAATAGCGAGAAATCGCCGGCGCGCTGCGCGCCGAAGCGGAAGTCATCGCCCACCACCACCGCCTGCACGCCCAGCTGGCGCACCAGCAGTTCCTCGACAAATGCGCGCGCCGACAGGTCGCAGAACGGCCGGCCGAAGCGCTGCAGCAACAGACGATCCACACCGCACATGGCCAGCGCCGCCAGCTTGCCGCGCAAGGTGCTCACGCGCAGCGGCGCGGAAGCTGGCGAGAAGTATTCGCGCGGCGTCGGCTCGAAGGTCAGCACCATCACCGGCAGGCCGCCGGAGATCTCCCTGGCGCGCGCGATCAACGCCTGGTGCCCGCGGTGCACGCCGTCGAAATTGCCAATGGTGACCACGCAGCCGCGATGATGCGGCTTGAGGTTATGGCGCCCCCGGATCAACTCCATCTCAGGCCCGCCTCAGATCGCGTACACGCATGCCGGTGAGCCATAGCGTACCGGCGTAAGCGGCCATCGCCACCACGATGACCTCTGCCAGCCACAGGCTGCGGCTGAGCGTACCAACCGCCAGCCAGGCTGCCACCGGCGCACTGAGCGCGATCACCGCAGCCCCCATCACGGCATTGGCCGCGAGTACCTGCAGGCCGAAGCGGCGCCACTGCGGCGCCGGCACGTATACGCCGTCGGCGCGCAGGCGCCGGTACAGCAGCCCCGCATTGAGCGTGGCGGTGATCGAAGTGGACAACGCCAGCCCCGCATGCGCCGCCGGCAGCCCCAGCGCACGCGCGCCGAGCACCAGCAGCAGGCTCAGGGCCATACCCACCACCAGGCTCTGGATGGCGAAGCGCACTGGCAGGCGGGTCTGCTGGCGCGCGGAAAACGCCGGCACCAGCACCTTGACGAAGGAAAAACCCATGAAGCCGAACACATAGGCCCATAGCGCGTAGGTGGTCATGTCGACGTCGCGGCTGTCGAACTCGCCGCGCGCGTAAATCGTGGCCACCATCGGCCCCGACAGCAGCAGCAGCCCCAACGCCGCCGGCAAGCCGATGAGGATGATGGCGCGCAGACTCCAGTCCAGCGTGGCGGAAAACTGTTCGGTGGAACGTGTCGCATGCTGGGCCGACAGCAGCGGCAGGATCGCCGTACCCACGGCGATGGAAAAGATGCCCAGCGGGAATTCCATCAACCGGTTGGCGAAGTACAGCCAGCTCACCGATCCGTCACCCAGGTGGGTGGACAGGATGCTGTTGAGCAGCAGGCTGACCTGCGCCACCGAGGAGCCCAGCATGACCGGCAGCATCAGCGTGACGATGCGCCGCACGCGCGGATCCTTCCAGGCAAACCGCGGCCGCGGCAGCAGGCGCAGCTTCATCAGTGAGGGCAGCTGGAAGGCAAATTGCAGGATGCCGCCGGCGAAAACTGCCCAGGCCAGCGCCTGCACCGAGCCCCCCTGCACCCAGGCCGAGGCGATCAGGCAAAGGTTGAAGATCACCGGCGTAAACGCCGGCACACCGAACTTGCCGTAGGCATTGAGGATGCCCCCGGCCAGCGAGGTGAGCGAGATGAACATCAGGTAGGGAAAGGTCCAGCGCAGCAGGCCACTGGCCAGCGCCACCTTGCCCGGCTCGGTGGCAAAGCCTGAAGCGAACAGCCAGACCAGCAGCGGCGCGCACAGGCAACCGGCAATGGTGATCAGGCTGAGCACGCCGCCCAGGGTGCCCATGACCACAGCGGTGAGGTCACGGACGTCCTCATGCGGGCGCGTGGTCCGGGTTTCGGTAAATACCGGGACGAAAGCCTGGGTGAAGGCCCCTTCGGCAAACATGCGGCGGCCGAAGTTGGGGATCTGCAGCGCCACCAGGAAGGCATCCATGCCACCGCCCGCGCCAAAGGCACGGGCCAGCATCACCTCGCGCACCATGCCCAGCACGCGCGACAGCAGCGTCATCAGGCCGACGACGGAGGAGGATTTGAGCAGGGACGACATCGGCCATGAGTTTATCCGCTGTTGACGCCGCGAGGACGCGTCCGGATAATGCGCGCCCTTAATTTTTCCAGCCGTACTTGGAGTTACCTTTGGCCAATATCGCCAGCGCAAAGAAAAAGGCCCGTCAGGCCGTCAAGCACCGCGAGCGCAACGTTGCGCAGCGTTCCATGATCCGCAGCCTGATCAAGAAGGCCGTGAAGGCCGTTGAATCCAAGGACAAGGCGGCCGCGCAGACGGCCTACAACGAAATGGTTCCCGTGCTGGATCGTTACGCCAACAAGGGCATGATTCACAAGAACAAGGCCGCGCGCCACAAGTCGCGTCTGGCGGCGCACATCAAAGCACTGGGCTAATCACCCGAGCTGCAACTAAAACGCCGGCCTTGCGCCGGCGTTTTTTTTGATGGGCAGGATGCCCGAACGTCGCGGGCGCCTGGATGCGCAGGAGCGACGCCTTCCAGAGATATCCGAAGCTCGGCCAAACCGGCGCAGTTAGCTAGGCAACCACCAGATTGTCGCGGTGGATCAGCTCCTTCTCCCCCGGATACCCCAGCCGCGCAGCAATATCGTCACTCTTGACCCCGAGGATCTTCTGGGCCTCGGCCGCACTGTAGTTGCACAGGCCACGGGCAATCTCCGCCCCTTTGGCATCAATACAAGCGACCAGGTCTCCGCGTTCGAAGCTACCTTCCAGGCGCAACACACCCACCGGTAACAGGCTGCGTCCCTGCTCGCGCAGCACGCGCGCCGCGCCATCATCCAGATGCAATTTGCCGCGCAGCTGCATCTGGCCTGCGATCCAGCGCTTGCGCGCTGCCATGGGCTCCTGGGCAGGCGTGAGCAGCGTGCCCAGGTCTTCGCCCTGCGCAACGCGCAACAGCACGTCGGGCTTGCGTCCGTGCGCGATCACGGTTGAGGCACCAGAGCGTGCCGCCGTGTAGGCCGCCGACAACTTGGTGCGCATGCCGCCGCGACCCAGCTCGCCCTTGCTGTCCCCCGCCATGGCGACCAGGCGCGTATCCGAGAGTTCGGCATGCGAGATCAGCTGGGCCTGCGGGTTGGAACGCGGATCGCTGTCGTACAGGCCCTCCTGGTCGGTGAGGATCACCAGCAGGTCGCCCTGGATCAGATTCACGGTGAGCGCGCCCAGCGTATCGTTGTCGCCCAGGCGGATTTCGTCAGTGGAAACCGTGTCGTTCTCGTTGACCACCGCGACGACGTTGAGATCGAGCAGCGTATTGAAGGTACTTCGGGCATTCAGATATCGCCCGCGATCCGCTACGTCCTCATGCGTCAGCAAAATCTGCGCGGCGCGCAGGCCATGCTTCTTGAATTCGTCCTCGTAGGCGCGCACCAGTCCCATCTGCCCCACTGCAGCCGCTGCCTGCAGTTCGTGCAGCACCGACGGGCGCTTCTTCAAGCCCAAGCGGGCCATGCCCTCGGCCACCGCGCCTGAGGACACCAGCACCAGTTGCTTACCGCTCTCCCTCAAGCGCGCAATCTGCGCACACCAGTCGGCGATAGCGGCGTGGTCCAGACCCTGCCCCTTGGCGGTGACCAGTGAACTGCCAACCTTGACCACCCAGCGCCGCGTCTGCGCGATTTTTTGCCGATGCGACATGGCTACTACTTCTTCACGCTCTTCTTGGGTGTTTTTTTCACAGCTTTCTTCACGGCTTTCTTCACGGCTTTCTTGACCGCCTTCTTCGCAGTTTTCCCCGCAGGGCGAGCGACGGCTTTCTTCATTGCCTTCTTGGCTGAGGGCTTTTTCCGGGCCTTCGCCGGCGGCGCAGCCGCCGGAAGCTCAGGTACCGGAACCGCTGTGGGCTCGGCAGGCTGGGCGGCCTCCGCGGCCTTGGCCGCTCGCTGCTCCAGCCACTCCATCGCCGCCTCGCACAAGACCTCACAGCCAGCCCGGGTTGCGGCGGAAATAGCAAACCAGCGGCCTTTCCATTTGAGCTTCTTCAGCGCCGCCTGGATCAGTTTGTCGGCATCGGCGGGCGGCATCAGGTCAGTCTTGTTGAATACCAGCCATTGTTCGCGCGCGGCCAGGTCGGCGTTGAAGGCAAGCAGTTCGCCATTGATCACGCGGATGTTCTCGACGATATCGCTTGAATCCGGCGGCAGGATGTCCACCAGATGCAACATCAGGCGCGTGCGCTGCAGGTGCTTGAGAAAACGGATGCCCAGGCCCGCACCGTCGGCAGCGCCCTCGATCAGGCCCGGAATGTCGACCATCACGAACGAACGCTGCGAGCCCACCGCCACCACACCGGGCTGCGGGTACAACGTAGTGAACGGGTAGTCGGCGATCTTGGGACGTGCAGCAGATACCGAGGAGAGCAGCGTCGACTTGCCGGCATTGGGCATGCCCAGCAGGCCCACGTCGGCCATCAATGACAGTTCCAGCCGCAGCTCGCGCTGCTCGCCCGGAAAGCCCTTGGTGGCCTTGTACGGCGCACGGTTGGTGCTGGTTTTGAAATGTGTATTGCCCAGGCCGCGGTCGCCGCCCTGGGCGACCTTGATGCGCTGGCCGTTCTTGGTCAGCTCACCGATCAGTTCGTTGGTGCCGTTGTCGTGGATCTGCGTGCCCAGCGGCATGAACACTTCCATGTCCTCGCCCTTGGAGCCGGTGCAGTTGGAGCCCTCGCCGTTGCCGCCACGCTGGGCCTTGAAGGTACGGGTGAAGCGGAAATCAGCCAGCGAATTGAGGTTGATGTCAGCCACTGCCCAGACCGTGCCACCATCGCCGCCGTCGCCGCCATTGGGGCCGCCGTAGGGAACGTATTTTTCTCGGCGGAACGCAATGCAGCCGGCGCCGCCGGCACCACCTTCAACCAGGATGTTGGCTTCGTCGACGAATTTCATGGGATCACTGGTAGAGGGTCACGCCGCTCCTGCGCATCCATGCGCCCGCGGCGTACCGTACATCCTGTACATAAAATGAAAAAGGCCTCTCGCGAGGCCTTCTTCGAAACTGCAGCGACGCTCAGGCCGCGACGATATCAACGTGCACGCGCCCCTTGGGGCCACGAGTCTTGAACGCCACCTTGCCCGCCACCAGCGCGAACAGGGTGTGGTCCTTGCCCAGGCCGACGCCGGCGCCGGCGCGATACTCGGTGCCACGCTGACGCACGATGATGTTGCCGGGAATCACGGCTTCACCGCCGAACTTCTTCAGGCCGAGGCGCTTGCTCTGTGAGTCGCGGCCGTTGCGGGTTGAACCGCCTGCTTTTTTGTGTGCCATTGCTGTACTCCGTTAGGCCGCACTGATGCCAGTAATCTTCACTTCCGTGAAGTTCTGACGGTGGCCTTGTTCCTTGTGATAGTGCTTGCGACGACGGTGCTTGATGATGCGGATCTTGTCGCCACGGCCATGGGCCAGAACTTCGGCCGTGACCTTGCCGCCCTTGACCAGCGGGGCGCCGACATTGAGCTTGTCGCCATCGGCAATCATCAGCACTTCCTCGAACGAAACGGTCTTGCCGACTTCGGCGTCGAGGGATTCCACGGAAAGCTTTTCGCCAGCGGCGACCTTGTACTGCTTGCCACCGGTCTTGATTACGGCGTACATCGTTGAACTCCGGGTAACGGCGCAGCTGGCGAAAAGCCGGCTGCAAAAGAGCGCGCGATTCTAGTGATCCGGGGAGGAAAGGTCAACGGTTTTCGACAATTCGGCACTCAATTGAGCGCCTTCGAACTTCGCGGCGCCGCCTTCGTCCCACCATACAGTGAGCCAGACCGACCAAAGAGCCTTTTTTTGCCTCGACGGCATGCGCGGGGTGGCCGCCCTGGCCGTACTCTCGGCCCATAGCGCCATGTTGTTCAACCATACCCTGCGCCAGTTCTACCTGGCCGTGGACTTTTTCTTTGTCCTGTCGGGCTTTGTGTTGGCCTATGCCTATGCCGCGCGACTGCAAAACGGCATGCCGGCGGGTGAATTTATCTACCTGAGGCTGGTGCGGGTTTACCCCCTGTACCTTGTAGCCACCCTGATCGGCTTTACCCACGCCGTAATGTCGCCAGGAACCATGGAAGGGGGACCCATGCCGGCGCTGCTGGGCCAGCTGGCCCTGGCATTGGCTTTTGTACCCGCTCCCGCCCTCGCCCCGGGCCACTGGCTGTTTCCGCTGGTAGACCCGGCCTGGTCGCTGTACTTCGAACTCATTGGCAACGTGGTTTTCGGCCTGTTGTGGGTACGGTTCTACCGCTCGCGGCCCTGGCTGGCGGCGCTGATCGCGGCCTCGGCCGTCACGCTGCTGCTTGCTGGACTGCACTACCGCACCTTCGACCTGGGCGCTGTGTCCGAAGACGCCTGGGCCGGCATTCCCCGCGTGCTGTTTTCCTTTTTCGTCGGCGTGTGCCTGTACGAAGTGCATCGGCGGCATCCGGCACCCGTGCGGCTCAATGCCTGGGTCTTGCTGGGCGCATTGACGGCCGCGCTGGGCCTTCATTTTCCGGATGCCACGCTCGATTTGCTGTACCAGTACGCGATGATCGTCGCCGGATTTCCGCTGCTGGTGTATCTGGGCGCTGTCTCGGTACCTGGTCCGCGCTCCGTGGGTCTGTTCCACCTGCTGGGTGTAACGTCCTATGCGGTCTACGTGCTGCACGTGCCGCTGTTTTTCTGCCTGCGGGATGTCAGCAGGCACTACGGCTGGGACCTTGCAGCCCACGCGCCCTGGAGCGGGCTGGCGTTCACTGTCGCGCTGCTGGCGCTCTGTGTCGCCATAGACCGCTACTACGACGTGCCAGTTCGGCGCTGGCTGGTTCAGCTTCGCAGGACACGGCGCGGTGTGGTCCGCGCCGTGTCCTGACCTGCCTTATCCCCTCGCCCTACCCCAGAATCTATTTGGCAGTCACCGTGTAGGAAATCGGGGTGAAAGCCGCGTGCGCCGTATTGAGTATGGCTACCGCGCCGGTGGTGGCACCTGCAGGAACGGTGATTTTCGCCAGCGAATCGCTGACAACCTGGAGCGTCGCGTTGTGCGCACTGCCCACCCAGGCCTGGGTCGAGTTCGTGAAACCCGAACCGGTCAGCGTGATGACGGTGCCGGCGGGACCGGACACCGGGGAGAATGAAGCGATGTACTGCTGCGGGGCGGCGGCGGTGGTCGTCGCCGCAGGCGTGGTTGCCGTTGCCGTGTTGCTCGACGTGCCGCTGCTCGAGGTGGTGCCTGAAGCAGGAGCTGTGCTGCTGGTAGCGGTGCTCGCACCCGACGTGACCGGCGGCGCCGAGCTGCCCCAGAGGGTGCGCAGCAGCGCCATCTTGTCCTGGCGTACCTGCAGGTTGTCATCAAGGATGCCGCCGGAATCGCCGCTGTTGGGTGTGTAGCACCAGTAGAAGCTGCTGTGGATGCCCTTGGACAGCAGGTACTGCACCAGCGCCTGCTGCCATTGCACGTCCTTCTGGCCGCTGGGGCCGTTGCCATACCGGCCGCCCCACTCCCCGATCACCACCGGATGCAGGGGATATTGCTTGCCGAACAGCGTTTCCCAGTCTGCCGCCAGGTTGGCCGGATAGTTGGCAGCACTGAAGGTGGATTTCACATAGACGTCGGGGCCATAGGTATGCGGCGTCAGCACCAGCTTGTCATTGGGGATTCCCGACGGCTGATAGGTCAGCGGCTGGAAATCTTCGCCCCAATTCATGGGAATGTTTGATTTTTCGATGCCGTCCCAGTTGCCGTTGATGCCCTGGACGAAAATGAGAAGCTTCGGGTTGGCGTTCAGCACCGCGGCGCCAGCGGCCTCTGAAGCGCGCTTCCAGTAGTAGATCGGATTGGTGGCATTGGGGTCTCCGCTGCTCCAGCGGACGATGCCTTCCGGCTCGTTGTAAATGTCGATGCCGAAGAAGTGGGATAGACCCGCATAACGCCGCGCAACAAACACCAGATCGCGGATCCAGTTCTCTTCGGTATACGCCGACTTGTTGTAGATGAGGTTGTAGTCAGCCGGGGCCGTCAGGAACCAGGTCGGGTATTGACGCACCATCGACACGCTGTGGAAATCCAGCATCACGTACAGGCCAACGCTCTCGGCATACGCCATCCACATGTCCATCGCCTGCAACGGTGTCTTTCCGAGCAGGTCCGGGTTCTTGCCGGCATCGATGTACGAGAGCTTGTCGACTGGCGTGGTGTTGTAAAGCGTGTCCGGCACAAAGGGCAGGCGCACAGCGTTGAAACCCAGCGCCTTGATCTGGTCGATCTGCGCTTTCCAGCCCATCTGCCACAGATATTGCGGCTGCAGGATGGTGCTGTTGAAACCGAAATTGCTGATCCCCCGCACGATCAGTTCATTGCCACTGGGATCGTAAATCTTGCCGCTGCGCGTGAAGTAACCCTGTCCCGTGGGGGTCGCCGTGCTGGTGGCGGGGCTGCTCGATGCTGGAGCGCTAGTGGTCGACGTGGCGGTGGTGGCCGAGCCCGATGCGGCGGCATTGCCCGTGGTTGTGCTGCTGGGCGTACTGCTGCTGGTACTGCCCCCCTGGGTTGTAGACGATGCCGACGATGTGGGCTGGGTCGTGGGCGCAGCGGAACTGGCGGTGGAAGTGGTGGTCGGGCCAGGAGTAGCCGGCTTGGTCACTGTGGTAACGGTGGAGACAACGGAGGTGACTAAGCGGTCCGATTTCTGGTTGTCGGTGTTGGCAGAACCACCACCGCATGCGGTGATGAGCAGGGAAGCCGCAAATGCGGCAAGGGGGGCTTTGAAGTCCAAGGACCGTCCTCTGGTTAAGCGGGCGGTCCTTGCCCAGTGAAACGCCGCTCAATCCTTGAACGGCGCGCGCGAATCGTTCGCGGCGAAAGCTGTATATCGCGCCGGACTGCTGACACTCCCTGTGTCCCGGCGAATGGACGGTTTTTTACCCTGGCCGGTCTGGTGGCCCTAGTCCTGTCGGCTGGCGGCGACAGCTGTTGTGCGGATCGAACTTAAGCGTTTGCGCGAACGTCTGAGAAAGATGGCGTCAGACGGAGAGGCGCAAATGGGGAAAGCCGACGGCGGTGTTGTCGCGCGTAAATCAGCGCTGCTTTCGACCCTGTTTCCGGCGGGGGTTACCGCCGCCGAATTCCGCAGTGGCGGCCCTGCCCCTTACCTACCCCCCGAGGAGGTGGCCTGCGTTGCCAACAGCTCTGCGCGACGGCGCGCTGATTTCGCAGCAGGCCGCGATTGCGCGCGCCTGGCCCTGCAGCAGATTGGCCATGAAAACAGCATCCTTCTGGCCAATCCCGATCGCAGCCCGCATTGGCCTGCTGGAACCGTGGGCAGCATCAGCCATACCACCGGCTTTGCCGGCGCTGTTGCCGCACGCACCACACAGTTTCAATCGCTGGGCCTTGATGTCGAGCGCTTTTTCGTCTGCGACGACAGCATGTCGCGCGAGGTGCTGACGCAGGAAGAAACTGCCTGGCTGGCGCTGCAGCCGCAAGTCCAGCAAACCGCCCTGGCCGCGCTACTGTTTTGCGCCAAGGAAGCTTTTTACAAGTGCCAGTATCCGGTGACGCGACGCTGGCTGGAGTTCACCGATGTGAGTCTGCGTGCCGCCAGCGGCATGCTCAAGGTGGTGAGCGCGCCCGATGGAATCAGCGGCCTGAACTGGAGCGGCCGTTACCTGTTCGATGCTGATCTGATCTGCGCCGGATTTTTCTTGCGCAATGAAGGCTGAGCGCGCGCATTTGGTGCGTACAAAAAAAATCGGGATGGCTCGCGCCACCCCGATTTTCACGCACCCGCCAAATCTGGCGGGTGTGGATTTCCGCTTTTAGGCAGGCTGGCCGACGTCGGCCGACTTCATCGACAGGCGGATCTTGCCGTCGCGGCTGACTTCCAGCACCTTCACGCGCACCAGCTGGCCTTCCTTCACCACGTCTTCGACCTTCTCGACGCGCTTGTCGGCGAGCTGCGAGATGTGCACCAGACCATCCTTGCCCGGGGCGATGGTGACGAACGCACCGAAATCCATCAGCTTGGCCACGCGGCCTTCGTAGATGGTGCCGACTTCGACATCCTTGGTCAGGGCGTTGATGCGCGCAATGGCGGCATCCGCGTCCTTCTTGTCAACCGCCGCCACCTTGATGGTGCCGTCGTCGTCGATGTCGATGGTGGTGTTGGTCTCGCGGGTGATCGCCTGGATGGTCGCGCCGCCCTTGCCGATGACTTCGCGAATCTTGTCCGGGTGAATCTTGACCGTGGTGATGCGCGGCGCGTAGGCCGACATCTCGGTGCGCGGCTTGTCGATCACCTGCACCATCTGCGACAGGATGTGCAGGCGTGCGGTCTTGGCCTGATCCATTGCCGTCTTCATGATCTCGGCCGTGATGCCGGCGACCTTGATGTCCATCTGCAGGGCGGTGACGCCGTCCTTGGTGCCGGCCACCTTGAAGTCCATGTCGCCCAGGTGATCTTCGTCGCCCAGGATGTCAGTCAGCACCGCATTGCGGTTACCTTCCAGGATCAGGCCCATGGCGATGCCCGCCACCGGCGCCTTCACCGGCACGCCGGCGTCCATCAGCGCGAGGCACGAAGCGCAGACCGAGGCCATCGACGAAGAGCCGTTGGATTCGGTGGTTTCCGCGACAACGCGGACGATGTACGGGAATTCGCGCTCCAGGTCCGGCATGACCGCAGCAACACCGCGCTTGGCCAGACGGCCGTGGCCGATTTCGCGGCGCTTGGGCGCGTTCAGACGACCGGTCTCGCCCACGCTGTACGGAGGAAAGTTGTAGTGGAACATGAAGTTCTCATGCCACTCACCTTCGATCGCGTCGATGATCTGGTAATCCTTGCCGGTGCCCAGCGTGGTCACGGCCAGCACCTGGGTTTCACCACGGGTGAACAACGCGGACCCATGCGTGCGCGGCAGGATGCCGGTGCTGATCGCCAGCGGACGCACGGTGAAGCGGTCGCGGCCGTCAATGCGCGGGTGGCCGTCAAGAATGCGGCCACGCACCAGCTTGGCTTCCAGTTCGGAGAACTCCGAACGCACCTGGTTTTCGGTCAGCGATTCCGGCTTGCCTGCAACGGCAGCGTCGCGGATCGCGTCGAGCTTGCCGTAGCGAACCTGCTTGTCCGCGTAGGTGTAGGCCTCGGCAATCTTCGCTTCGTAGGGCTTGACGTAAGCGATGCCGGCGCTGCGGTCTGCAGCCTTCCAGTCCCACTTCGGCTTGCCGGCTTCGGCAACAAACTCGTTGATGGCCTTGACCGCCAGCTGCAGCTGTTCGTGACCGAACAGCACGGCGCCGAGCATCACGGCTTCAGACAGGACCTTGGCCTCGGATTCCACCATCAGCACGGCGTCCTTGGTGCCGGCGACGACCAGATCGAGGTCCGAGGTTTCCAGTTCGGTCGCGCTGGGGTTGAGAATGAAATTGCCATCCTTGTAGCCCACGCGGGCGGCGCCGATAGGGCCCATGAACGGAGCGCCGGTCAGGGCGACAGCCGCCGAGGCGCCGAGCATGGAGGGGATGTCACCATCGACTTCCGGGTTGAGCGACATCACGGTCGCCGTCACCTGGACTTCGTTGTAGAAACCTTCCGGGAACAGCGGACGCAACGGACGGTCGATCAGGCGCGAAGTCAGCGTTTCCTTCTCGGTCGGACGTCCTTCGCGCTTGAAGAAGCCGCCGGGGATGCGGCCGCCGGCGTAGAAACGCTCCATGTAATCGACGGTCAGCGGGAAGAAATCCTTGGCCGGATCTGCTTCCTTCTTGGCCACGCAGGTGACCATGACCACGGTGCCGTCGACCTTGACGAACACGGTGGAGGCCTGGCGGCCGATAGCACCGGTTTCAAGCGTGACGGAGTGCTTGCCGTACTGGAAGGTTTTAACGATGGGCGCAGCGGGTGTGGCGGGAATCGCCATGGCGTGTTCTCTAGAGTTGTACGTTTGGAACGGCTCGGGTTGTAAAAACCCGGCGGCAGAAAAGGAAAACGCCGCTTTTAGCGGCGCAGTCCGAGGTCGGCGATGAGCTTGGTGTAGCGGCTTTCATCGTTGGCCTTGAGATAGTCCAGCAGACGACGGCGCTGGTTGACCATCTTGAGCAGGCCGCGGCGCGAGTGGCTGTCCTTCTCGTGCTTCTCGAAGTGGCCGCCGAGCTCGTTGATGCGTTCGGTGAGCAAGGCCACCTGCACTTCCGGCGAACCCGTGTCGTTCTTCACGCGGGCGTACTTCTTGACGACGCCGGCCTTGTGTTCAACTGATAACGTCATTGCTAAAAACTCCAGCTTTTCATTTAAGTCGATATAGAGCCCGCTATTTTAGCGTTTGCGGTGCCTTTCTCACAAGCAGATTTTGCTCAAGGCCCCAACCAGCGCCGTGGGGCAACCATACCCGTGCCGTCCGCCTCGCCGATGGCCAGCAGGCGGTTTTCGGGGTCAACCACCGCCACGGCGCCGCTGCCCGATCCAGGCACATGCACGGCCTGCCCCCGCGACAGATAGTGCGCGCGGTCGGCGTCCACGCTGACCTGAGGCCAGTTCTGCAGGGCGATCAAGGGGGGCAGTAAACAGGCGTCGAGGGCTTCCGGACCGTGGCTTTGCGCCGCCTCAAGCTGCTCAAGGGTCACCATGGGGTGCCCGTCAAAAGGTTGCACGTGCGTCCGGCGCAGCGCGGCAAGGTGTGCCTGCTGCCCGGCTGCAGCCGCCAGATCCTCCACTAGAGTGCGGATGTAGGTGCCTTTGGAGCAACTTACGTTGATCTCGCAGCATCCGTCGCCAAATTCGGCTAAGTGCAGCGCATATATCGTGACCTTGCGCGCGGCGCGTTCAACCTCCACGCCTTCCCGTGCGAGTTCGTACAACGGTCGGCCCTCGCGCTTGAGGGCCGAGTACATGGGCGGCACCTGCTCGATTTCCCCCAGAAAGCGGGGTATGACCGCCTCCAGCGCCACTCGCGTCAGCGCCGAGCCGTCCGAACGCGCGATCACCTCGCCCTCCGCATCCCCGGTGGCGGTTTTCTCGCCAAAACGCACACGCGCGACATAGCGCTTGTCTGATTCAAGCAGGTAGCCGCAGAGCTTGGTGGCCTGGCCAAAGCACAGCGGCAACATGCCCGTCGCCAGCGGATCGAGGCTGCCGGTGTGCCCCGCCTTTTCGGCATTGAACAGGCGCTTGACCTGCTGCAGAGCCTGGTTTGACGACACGCCCAGCGGCTTGTCGAGCAGCACCAAGCCGTCGACTCTGCGCCGGATTCTCTTCTGTCGAGGGATGTTTTCTCTTGCCGTCACTCAAACCGCCTTCTTTTGACGGGTGCCGAACGCCGGGATGATCAGGCGTCCGAATACTGCGCCCGGACTCCTGCGACCTGCGGCATCAATTCAAGAAAGCGCGGGACCAGTTCAGGATCAAAGTGCAGCCCGGACTGGGCCGCAATGAATTCTACCGCGCGTTCAATAGACCAAGCTTCCTTATAAGGGCGCTTCGAGGTAAGTGCGTCGAACACATCGGCGATGGCCACGATGCGACCTTCCACCGGGATGTCAGCCCCTACCCGTGCACGTGGATAACCGCTGCCATCCCATTTTTCATGATGGGTCAGTGCCACCACCCGCGCCGTTTCCAGCAGTTCTCCATGCTGCAGGCCGATGATGCCGGCGCCGATGGCCGGGTGCTGCTTCATCACCGCCCACTCGTCCTGGTTCAACGCGCCTGGCTTCTGCAGGATGTGATCGGGTATCCCGATCTTGCCGATGTCATGCATGGGTGCCGCATGAAACAGCAACTCGGCGCGGTCCTCCGAGAATCCGGCCGCAAGGGCCAGCAGCCTGGTGTAGTGACTCATGCGGATGACGTGCATGCCTGTTGCATCGTCCTTGTATTCCGCCGCACGGCCCAGACGCCGGATCACCTCCAGGCGCGTCTGTTCCAGTTCACGCGTGCGCTCGCGCACCAGGCCGGACAGATGTTTTTCGTGCGCGCGCAATTTCAGGTGCGTGCGCACGCGTGCAAGCATGGTCGGCGGACTGATGGGCTTGGTGATGTAGTCCACGGCCCCTGCCTCGAAGCCAGCCGCCTCGCTGTTGGCCTCGTCCAGCGCAGTCAGAAAGATCACCGGGATTTCACGCGTGCGTGGATCAGCCTTGAGCTGACGGCAGACTTCATAGCCGTTCATGCCGGGCATCATCACGTCGAGCAGGATCAGGTCAGGCGCCGCGTCACTGCGCGCAATCTCCAGCGCCTTGGAGCCATCGAGCGCAACCAGCGCGCGGTAGTGCTCCCGCAGGATGCGGCTGGCCACATTCAGGTTTTGCGGCGTGTCATCGACAACCAGCACCGTGGCAGGTGTTTCGCTCACGCGGTTTCTCCCAGGCCCAGCGCCCGTTCCACCTCGGGCAGGCGCTTGAGTGCAGCACCGAAATTGAAGCCATCAAGCATGCGCGAAATATCATGCAGTGCGCGCTGGCGTACGCCAGCATCGAGCAAACCGCCGATGGATTCCAGCGTATCGATCGCACTTGAATCATTGGCGGCAAGTTGCGCGCGCAGGCTGGCCATCAATTCGATGATGCGTCCACGCTCGGGTGCCCCGCGCTTGGGCAACCAGCGGCCTAGTACCTGGAACAGCTGTTCGACGTCGATCGGCTTGGTCAGGTAATCGTTCATGCCGGCGGCGATACAGCGCTCGCGGTCGCTGGCCATGGCGCTTGCGGTCATGGCGATGATGGGCAACGCGGGGCGTTGTTCGCGGATGCGGCGCGTCGCTTCCAGTCCATCCATCTCCGGCATCTGGATGTCCATCAGGATCGCATCGCAGCCATCGGCCAGCGCCTGCTCGACGCAGCTGCGTCCATCGCCCACCACCTCGACCCGCACGCCCGCGCCGTCGAGCAGTTCGCGCACCACCTGCTGGTTGAGCAGGTTGTCTTCCGCCACCAGCACCCGCGCACCATGGAGCGCGCGCGATGGCTGATGCAGATGCTCCGGCGAAACCGTGCGCAACCCGGTTTCACCCCCCAGGTTCTGCATCACGGCGTTGAGCAGCACCGAAGCATTCACCGGTTTGAGCAGCAGACCTTCCAGGTGCAGGTTCTCGACCTGGCTGGTCAACTCCTCGCGCCCATGCGCGGACACCATGACGATGGCCGGCTGGTGCGTCAGCGGCAAGCCGCGGATCCAGCGGGCGGCTTCAATGCCGTCCATCTCCGGCATCTGCCAGTCCATCAGCACCAGCCCATAGGGCTGGCCGGCGTCATTGGCTCGCCTGATTTCGGTCAGCGCCTGCTCGGCGGAATGGGCCGAGCCGGGTTTGAAGCCGAACGAGCGCAGGTAGGAGTCAAAAATCTCGCGCGCCGCCGCGTTGTCGTCCACCACCAGGATGCCGCTGCCTGCCACCTGCGGCGCTGGCGCATGCACATGCTCCAGCTGGTCTGCCGGCAATCCGAGCGGAACGGTGAAACTGAAAGTGCTGCCGTGGCCCGGCTCGCTGCGCACGCCGATCTTGCCGCCCATGATTTCGACCAGCCGCTTGCTGATCGACAGGCCAAGGCCAGTGCCACCGTACTTGCGCGTGGTCGAGGTATCCGCCTGGGAAAATGATTCGAACAGCCGCTGCTGCTGGTCCTGCGTCATGCCGATGCCGGAATCGGCCACAGCGAATTCCAGCACCACGTGCTCGCTGCGCCGCTCGACCAGCTTGACCGAGATCACCACCTGCCCGTGCTCGGTGAACTTCACCGCATTGCCAGCCAGGTTCATCAGCACTTGCCCCAGGCGCAGCGGATCGCCGATCAGCAGCGCCGGCACGTCGATCGGCACCGAGAACAGCAGCTCCAGGCCTTTCTCTTCGGCTTTCAGGCTGATCACGCTGGCCAGGTTCGACATCACATCTTCCAGCCGCAGCGTGGTCTCCTCCAGGCTCAGCTTGCCGGCATCAATCTTGGAAAAATCGAGGATGTCATTGATGACGCCCAGCAGCGATTGCGCCGACTGCTGGATCTTCTGCAGGTAATCGCGCTGGCGATGATCGGGACTGGCCCGCAGCGCCAGATGCGACAGGCCGATGATGGCGTTCATCGGCGTGCGGATTTCATGGCTCATGTTGGCCAGGAATTCGCCCTTGGCGCGATTGGCCGACTCGGCCGCTTCCTTGGCCTGGGCCAGTTCACGCTCCAGCTGCTTGCGCTCGGTGATGTCGATGCCGTAGCCGTTCCACAACGCCATCGCATCATGGCGCTCGGGCGTCTTGGGAATGGCCTCCATGCGAACCCAGCGGGGCGAGGCCGGCTCGCCGACGCGAAAGTCGATCAGGATCGGCTTGCTGTCGTCACTGGCCGAGACCGCGATGGTGTCCATCAGCAGTTCGCGGTCCTCCTCAATCACGGCCGAAAGCAGCTTTTTCCACTGGATCAGGGTGCCGGCATGCTCGACGCCCATCAGCCTGAAATACTCCTCGGCTCCGAACAGCAACTGCACGCTGCCGTCGAACATCACCTGCGCCTGGAACACCACGCCAGGCAGGCCCTGGGCAATCTCGATAACGTACTGGCGTGCCGCGGCCAGGTCGTCTTCCAGGCTCTTGTGCTCGGTGATGTCGACCGCGTAGCCATTCCACGTGGTGCCGCCATCGGCATCTCGCGACGGCACCGCCCCCACATGGATCCATTGTGGTTCGGCGCTTTCGCTTTTGATGCGCACATCGCGCTGCACCGGCTGCAGCGTCCTGGCCGAATCGCGGATATCGACCAGGATCACGCGCCGGTCTTCGTCCACCACGTAATGCAGGATATTGTCGAAGGTGCTGACGTCGGTACCCACCTTGATGCCGAGCAGGCGGCGGATGCCGGCATTGGAAAACAGCATCTGCAGATGCCCGTCCGGCTTCATGCGGAAGCGGTAAACGCCGCCCGGAATTGCGTCGGTGACCTCATGCAGCAGGGTCTGCGCTGCACGGATCTTTTCCTCGATCTCCTTCAGATCGCTGATCTGCGTGGTGAAGCCGTTCCAGACGATGCCGCCGTCAAGTCCAGGCCGCGGCACGGCCGACCCGCGCATCCATTCCACGGTGCCCCGGGGCGAGTGCACGCGGTATTCGACGTAGTACGGCGTCATGGTGAGCGCCGACTGCTCGATGGCCTCCATGATCATCGACCGGTCGTCAGCATGGATGCTCTCGAATACCAGTTCGTAGTTCTTCAGCACCTCGCGCCGGTCATGGCCGGCAATATCGAGAATGCCGTCGGAAACAAAGTTGGTCTTCAGTGAGCCATCCTTCATCCGGCTGAACTGGTAAACCACGCCGTGTGGAATACGGTCGGTGACTTCGCGCAGCAGCCGCTGGGCGCCCTCGATGCGCGCTTCCGAATAGCGGCGTTCGTCCAGTTCCAGCCGCATGCGCCGCACGCCGACCAGCAGGAGCAGGCCGCCGGCAAACAGCACACCGCCGGCGATCAGCAGCGCGCGCAGGAACTGGGCCTGGGTCAGGCCATCGGTAGGCATCACGCCAGCCAACACAGCCGGCGCGAAGACAGCTGCAAGCAGTGCCAGCCACGCATTTCGGCCTGCATTTCGCGTCACGGCTTGCCTCCTCCCCCGGACCGGCAGTTTTTTGTAGTTCGCCTGGACGGTGGACAGTAGTGCAAGTTTCCGCATGCAGCAACGGGGGAACGGGTGCTGCTTTGTTATACTCGCGCCCCCAAAAATCAGCCCTCTCGCCAGCGTCTCGGAGCGCATCGCCATGAAGGACAGTTTCAAGAGCAAATCCACCCTCAAAGCCGGCTCGAAGTCGTATTCGTACTTCAGCCTCAAGGCGCTGGAGCCCAAGTTCAAGCTGTCCCGCCTGCCCTACAGCTACAAGATCCTGCTCGAGAACCTGCTGCGTCACGAAGACGGCGAAAACACCACCGCCGCCGACGTGGAAGCCCTGGCCGGTGCCGACCTCAAGAAGCTGCCGGCCAAGGACATCAACTTCACCCCCGCCCGCGTGGTGCTGCAGGACTTCACCGGTGTGCCCTGCGTGGTCGATCTGGCCGCCATGCGTGACGCCATCACCCAGCTCGGCGGCAAGGCCGCCCAGGTGAATCCGCTGTGCCCGGTGGAACTGGTCATCGACCACTCGGTGATGATCGATCACTACGGCAGCAAGGACGCGCTCGATCTGAACGCCAAGGTTGAATTCCAGCGCAACCAGGAGCGCTACACCTTCCTGCGCTGGGGCCAGGAAGCGCTGAAGAACTTCAAGGCCGTGCCGCCGGACACCGGCATCGTGCACCAGGTCAACATCGAGTACCTGGCCCGCGTGGTCTTTGAAAAGGACGGCCTGCTCTACCCCGATTCCTGCTTCGGCACCGACAGCCACACCACCATGGTCAACGGCATCGGCGTGCTGGGCTGGGGCGTGGGCGGCATCGAGGCCGAGGCCGCCATGCTCGGCCAGCCGTCCTCCATGCTGATTCCTGAAGTCATCGGCGTGCGCATCACCGGCAAGCTGGCTGAAGGCGCCACCGCCACCGACCTCGTGCTCACCGTCACCGAAATGCTGCGCAAGCGCGGCGTGGTCGAGAAGTTTGTCGAGTACTTCGGCCCGGGCCTGGCCAACCTTTCCGCCAGCGACCGCAACACCATCGCCAACATGGGCCCGGAATACGGCGCCACCTGCGGCATCTTCCCGATCGACAATGAAACCCTGAACTACCTGCGCCTGACCGGCCGCAGCGAAGAGCAGATCGAAGTGGTCAAGGCCTACGCGCAGGCACAGGGCATGTGGTGGACCCCGGATGCGCCGGAAGCCGAATACACCGACGTGCTGAACCTGGACCTGTCCAGCATCAAGCCCAGCCTGGCCGGCCCCAAGCGCCCGCAGGACCGCGTGCTGCTGACGGATGTAAAAGCCAACTTCAGGAAAGCCTTCGAGGCCGAGCAGAAACTGCGTCCGTCCAAGGGCCCCGCGACGGTCACCGACAACGGCCAGACCTTCCAGCTCAAGGACGGCGCGGTGATGATCGCGGCGATCACCTCGTGCACCAACACCTCCAACCCCAGCGTGCTGATCGGCGCCGGCCTGCTCGCACGCAAGGCGCGTGCGCTGGGCCTCAAGTCGCAGCCCTGGGTCAAGACCTCGCTGGCCCCTGGCTCGCTGGCCGTGACCGCGTATCTGAAGAAGGCCGGCCTGATCGAAGACCTGGAAGCGATGGGCTTCTACGTCACTGCCTACGGTTGCACTACCTGCATCGGCAACTCCGGCCCGCTCAACGAGCCGCTGGGCAAGGCGATCAACGACAACACGCTGTCGGTTTCCGCCGTGCTCTCGGGCAACCGCAATTTCGAAGGCCGTGTGCACCAGGATGTGCGCATGAACTACCTGGCCTCGCCGCCGCTGGTCGTCGCGTATGCCATTGCCGGCAGCACCGACCTCGACCTCACCACCGAGCCCATCGGCAAGGGCAAGGATGGCAAGGATGTGTTCCTCAAGGACATCTGGCCTTCCAACAAGGAGATCAGCGACGCCGTGACCACTGCGGTCACCGCCGACCTGTTCAAGGCCAGTTACGCCGACGTGCTCAAGGGCGACGCCCGCTGGCAGTCGATCAAGGTCAACAAGAGCGAGACCTACAGCTGGGACAGCAAGAGCACCTACATCCAGAACCCGCCGTATTTCGCCGGCATCACCAAGACGCCTCCGGGCATCCCGACCATCAAGGGCGCGCGTGCGCTGGCCGTGCTCGGTGACTCGATCACCACCGACCACATCTCGCCCGCCGGCGACATCAAGAAGGACGGCCCTGCCGGCAAGTACCTGATGGAACACGGCGTGGCCCGCGCCGATTTCAACAGCTTCGGCTCGCGCCGCGGCAATCACGAAATCATGATGCGCGGCACCTTTGCCAACACGCGCATCAAGAACGTGATGACCCCTGGGGTCGAAGGCGGCGTGTCGCGCCACATCAACGGTTCCGCCGGTCCGGTCGAGCCCATCTACGACGTGGCGATGAAGTACCAGGCCGAAGGCGTGCCGCTGGTGGTCATCGGCGGCAAGGAATACGGCACCGGCTCGTCGCGTGACTGGGCGGCCAAGGGCACCATCCTGCTGGGCGTCAAGGCCGTGATCACCGAGAGCTTCGAGCGCATCCACCGCGCCAATCTCGTCGGCATGGGCGTGCTGCCGCTGAACTTCCAGAATGGCCAGAGCGCTTCCACGCTGGGGCTTGATGGCACCGAGGTGTACGACATCGTCGGCCTGCGCAAGGGCGCAGCCACCGTGGCGGTACAGGCGAAGAAAGCCGACGGCAAGGTCATTGCCTTCGACGCCCGCGTGCGCATCAACACTCCGAAGGAATGGGAGTACTACGAGAACGGCGGCGTGCTGCAGTACATGCTGCGGCAGATGGCACGGTCCGCTTAAAAGTTTTACCCGCGGTAAAAACGAAAGGGCGCTTCGGCGCCCTTTTTTATTGGTCCCTTATTTCAGCGGCCGGCGGCGCACCTCGATTTCCTACGCAACTCCGCTTTCAGATAGAGGCACGCCAAACATGGAGCGTGTCATGCCCAAATCAGTTTTCCTGCTGCTGGGAATAAGTTTTCTCCTCGGCTTGTCATGGCTCGTGTTTCATCTTGGAAGGCCGTTTTGAGCATCGGGCGCCTCGCGTTTTAGATGTTATTTTTTATTACTAATAATAATTTATATCATTTATATAATCACATATAAATCGCGAGGCGCCGGAGCCGCCGGCATAGGCCGCCGCCCGGTTTTTATGCTTTTCCTATTTCCTTTCCCGCCGCTCCCGCTCGTTTTCCTATGCGCCCGCAGCCGACCATGCACAGGCCGGTTTCCGGTGTCGTGGAGCGCAGTCATGTCGGAGCTTCTTTTCCTGATCGTCGGGCTGGCCGGCTTCGTCGGCCTGTTCCTGTACGTCAAGTTCTGCAACAAACAATAGGCAATGCCATGACCTTCGACATCATCCTCGGCGCCGCAGTGACCCTGTTCCTGCTGGTCTACCTCGTCTACGCGCTGCTCAAGCCTGAGCGCTTCTAGAAATTTGCCATGACTCTCAACGGCTGGATTCAGATTCTTGTCTACTTTGCGGTGCTGACCGCGCTGACCCGTCCCATGGGCGGTTTCATGTATCGCGTGTTCGCGGGTGAACGCACGCTGCTCGGGCGCATCGTGGGCCCGATCGAATGCGGTTTCTACAAGCTGTCCGGCGTCGATCCGGCGACCGAGCAGAGCTGGGTGACCTACGCGTTCGCCATGCTGACGTTCAACCTTGTGGGCTTCATCTTTCTATTCGGCCTGCAACTCCTGCAGGGCCATCTGCCGCTGAACCCACAGGGCATGGGCGCGCCCAGCGGGCACCTGGCGTTCAACACCGCGATCAGTTTTGTCACCAATACCAACTGGCAGTCCTATGGTGGCGAAACCACGATGTCGTACCTGACCCAGATGGTGGGCCTGACCGTGCAGAACTTCCTGTCGGCCGCGACGGGCGTCGCATTGGCGATCGCGCTGGTGCGCGGCTTCTCGCGCCGCAGCGCCGCCACGCTGGGCAATTTCTGGGTCGACATGACGCGCACGACGCTGTACGTGCTGCTGCCCATTTCCATCGTCGCGGGCCTGTTCCTGGTGTGGCAGGGCATGCCGCAGAACTTCGACGCTTATACAACTGCCGCGACGCTGGAAGGCACGCAGCAGACCATCGCGCAGGGTCCGGTGGCTTCGCAAGTGGCGATCAAGATGCTCGGCACCAACGGTGGCGGCTTCTTCAACGCCAATGCCGCGCACCCGTACGAGAATCCAACCGCGATCTCCGACTTCCTGCAGATCGTGCTCATCTTCCTGATCCCGGCCGCGCTCACCAACGTCTTCGGACGCATGGTGAAGAGCGAACTGCAGGGCTGGGCGCTCTACTCCGCGATGTCGGTGCTGTTCCTGGTGGGCGTGGCCGCCTGCTACTGGGCTGAAAGCCAGGGCAATCCGGCTTTCGCCGGCATGGGCGTGGACCAGAGCGCCAGCGCCTTGCAGCCCGGCGGCAACATGGAAGGCAAGGAAGCGCGCTTTGGCATCGCACGCTCGGCCCTGTTCGCCACCATCACCACCGATGCCTCCTGCGGCGCCGTCAACAGCTGGCATGACAGCTATACGCCCTTGGGCGGCATGGTGCCTCTGGTCAACATCCTGCTGGGCGAAGTGATCTTCGGCGGCGTGGGCGCGGGCCTTTACGGCATCCTCATCTACGCCATCATCGCGGTGTTCATCGCCGGCCTGATGGTCGGACGCACGCCGGAATATCTCGGCAAGAAAATCGAAGCGCGCGAAATCAAGATGGCCATGCTCGCCATCCTGTGCCTGCCGCTATCCATCCTGGGCTTCACGGCCTTCGCGAGCGTTTCCCCGGACGGACTCGCAGGCCTGGCCAACGCCGGCCCACACGGCTTCTCGGAAATGTTCTACGCCTACACCTCGGCCACTGGCAACAACGGCAGCGCCTTCGGCGGACTGACCGCGAACTCGCCGTTCTACGACACCACGCTGGGCCTGGCCATGCTGATCGGGCGCTTCCTGTTCATCATCCCGATGCTGGCGGCCGCGGGTTCACTGGCCGCCAAGAAGCACACGCCGCCCACAGTCGGCAGCTTCCCCACCGACGGCGGCCTGTTCATCGCGCTGCTAGTCGGCGTGATCGTCATCGTCGGCGGCCTTACTTACTTCCCTGCCCTGGCGCTCGGCCCCCTGGTTGAACACCTGGCGATGCTCGCCGGCGCTCGTTACTGAACATCCTGTTCAAGATCCGGCCATCCATGGCCGGACTGTCAAAACAAGATACTGGAGCCGCATCAATGTCTGCCACCAAAACTGCTCCCTCGCTACTCAACCCCGCGCTGGTGGGGCCGGCCATCAAGGACTCGTTCCGCAAGCTGGACCCGCGCACGCTGGCAAAAAACCCGGTGATCTTCATCACCGCCGTGGTGTCGCTGCTCGCCACCGTCCTGTTCGCACGTGACCTGTTCACCGGCGGTTCGCAGCTGCTGTTCTCCGGCCAGGTGATCGCGTGGCTGTGGTTCACCGTACTGTTCGCCAACTTTGCCGAGGCCATCGCCGAAGGCCGCGGCAAGGCGCAGGCTGCAACCCTGCGCAAGACGCAGTCGCAGACCGTCGCCAGGGTGCTGTCGTCGCCGACCACCGACTCCACCCGCAACGTGCCGGCCTCGCAGCTGCGGGTCGGTGACCTGGTGCTGGTTGCAGCCGGAGACCTGATCCCCGGAGATGGTGAAATCGTGGAAGGCGTCGCCACGGTCGATGAATCTGCCATCACGGGTGAATCTGCCCCGGTGATCCGCGAGTCCGGCGGCGACCGCAGCGCCGTCACCGGCGGCACGCGCGTGCTGTCGGACGTGATCAAGGTGCGCATCACCGCCCAGCAGGGCTCAAGCTTTCTCGACCGCATGATCGCGCTCGTGGAAGGTGCTGCGCGCCAGAAGACGCCCAACGAGATCGCGCTCAACATCCTGCTCGCGGGCATGTCGATCATTTTCATCTTTGCCACTGCGACCATTCCTGGATTTGCGCAATACGCGGGCGGCAACATCAGCGTGATCGTGCTGGTGGCCCTGTTCGTGACCCTGATCCCGACCACCATTGGTGCCCTGCTGTCCGCCATCGGCATCGCCGGCATGAACCGCCTGGTGCGCTTCAATGTACTGGCCATGTCGGGCCGTGCGGTGGAAGCCGCGGGCGACGTGGACACCTTGCTGCTCGACAAGACCGGCACCATCACGCTGGGCAACCGCCAGGCCAGCGAGTTCCTGTCGCTGACCGGAGTGACCGATCAGGCGCTGGCCGATGCGGCCCAGCTCGCCAGCCTGGCCGACGAAACGCCGGAAGGCCGCTCGGTAGTGGTGCTGGCCAAGGAGAAATACGGCCTGCGAGGACGCGACCTCAAGGAACTCAACGCCGAGTTCGTGCCATTCACCGCGCAGACCCGCATGTCGGGCGTTGACGTGGGCGGCAGCGTTATCCGCAAGGGCGCGGTCGACGCGGTGATCGCCCATGTCGGCGGATCGGCGCCCTCGCAACTGAAGGAAATCGCCGACCGCGTGGCCCGCTCCGGCGGCACGCCGCTGGCAGTCGCGCGCGACGGCAAGGTGCTGGGGGTCATCCATCTCAAGGACGTGGTCAAGGGTGGCATCCGCGAACGCTTCGCCGAACTGCGCCGCATGGGCATCAAGACCGTGATGATCACCGGCGACAACGCGCTGACCGCCGCGGCCATTGCTGCCGAAGCCGGCGTCGATGATTTTCTCGCCCAGGCCACGCCCGAGGACAAGCTGAAACTCATCCGCAGCGAGCAGGCCGACGGAAAACTGGTCGCAATGTGCGGCGATGGCACCAACGACGCCCCCGCGCTGGCGCAGGCCGATGTGGGCGTGGCCATGCAGACCGGCACGGTGGCCGCGCGCGAAGCGGGCAACATGGTGGATCTGGATTCCGACCCAACCAAGCTGATCGAGATTGTCGGCATCGGCAAGCAGATGCTGATGACGCGCGGTGCGCTCACCACGTTCTCGATCTCCAACGACGTGGCGAAGTACTTCGCCATCATTCCCGCGATGTTTGCCGCGATCTATCCGCAGCTCAACACGCTCAACGTCATGCACCTGGCCACGCCGCAGAGCGCAATCCTTTCCGCCATCATCTTCAACGCGCTGATCATCGTCGCGCTGATTCCGCTGGCCCTGCGCGGCGTCAAATACCGCCCCATCGGCGCCGGCCCGCTGCTCCAGCGCAACCTGCTGGTGTACGGCCTGGGCGGTGTGGCCGCGCCTTTCATCGGCATCAAGGCGATTGACCTGCTGGTCAGCGCCGCCGGTCTTGCCTGAGGAATCACCCATGACCACGCATTTGCGTCCCGCTCTCGTCCTGTTCCTGCTGTTCACCGTGCTCACCGGGCTGGCCTATCCGCTCGGCATGACCGGCCTGGGGCAGATGCTGTTTCCGTCGCAGGCGCATGGCAGCCTGATCACGCAGGACGGCAAGGTCATCGGCTCCGCGCTGATCGGCCAGACCTTCACCTCGGAAAACTACTTCCACGGCCGACCTTCCGCGACTACCGGCGACGACTCCAAGCCGGCGCCCTACAACGCCGCCAATTCCATGGGCAGCAACGCAGGGCCGACGGCAAAAGGCCTGGTCGAGCGCGTGCAGGCTGAAGCCGTCAAGCTCAAGGCTGAAAATCCGGATGCCGTGGTGCCGGTAGACCTCGCGACCGCCTCGGCCAGTGGCGTGGACCCGCATGTCTCTCCGGCTGCCGCGCTGTTCCAGGTGCCGCGCGTGGCCAGGGCGCGCGGGCTCACCGACGAGGCAGTCCGCAGCCTGGTGATGGAACACACACAGGGCCGTTCCCTCGGCCTGCTCGGCGAGCCGGTGGTCAACGTGCTGCAACTGAACCTCGCACTGGACCGTCTGCAGAAGTCCTAAAATGCCGATGACATGGTTGCCAGCGCACCGACCGAACCGCTACGCCCTTCGCCCGACGCGCTGCTGTCGGTGGCCAACCAGGAGCGGCGCGGCAAGCTGAAGATTTTTCTCGGCGCTGCACCCGGCGTCGGCAAGACTTACGAGATGCTGACCGCCGGGCGCAAGAAGCTGCGCGACGGCGTCGACGTGCTGATCGGCGTGGTCGAGACGCATGGGCGCAAAGAGACGCTGGCGCTGACCGAGGGCTACGAAATCGCGCCACGCCGGCGCGAGGAATACAAGGGCGGCACCCTCGAAGAGATGGACCTCGATGCCATCCTCAGACGCCATCCCCAGCTGGTGCTGGTCGACGAACTGGCGCACACCAACGCGCCGGGCAGCCGGCATCCCAAGCGGCACCAGGATGTGACCGAACTGCTCGCGGCAGGCATCGACGTCTATTCCACGCTCAATATCCAGCATGTCGAAAGCCTCAATGACGTGGTGGCGCAGATCACGCACGTGCGCGTACGCGAGACTGTGCCGGACTCCATCGTCGATGAGGCCGACGACATCGAACTGGTCGATATCACCCCCGATGGCCTGCTCGAGCGCATGCGCGAAGGCAAGGTGTACCAGGGCGAAGGCGCACAGCGCGCGCAGGACAACTACTTCACGCCCAGCAACCTCACCGCCCTGCGCGAACTGGCGTTGCGCCGCACGGCCGAACGCGTGGACCAGCAACTGCGCCACCAGCGCCAGGCGCGCGGCGTACAGGACGTGTGGGCCGCGAGCGAGCGCGTGCTGGTGTGCGTGAACGAGGCGCCCTCGTCGCCACAACTGGTACGTCACGCCAAACGCGTGGCCGACCGGCTGGCCGCGCCGTGGACGGCGGTGTACCTGGAGACCGAGCGCAGCCGGCACCTGAGCGAAGCGCAGCGCGATGCGGTAGCGCAGACGCTGCGGCTGGCCGAACGCCTGGGCGCGGACACGCTGACCCTGCCCGGCGGCAATATCGCCGACGAACTGCTGCGCATCGCGCGCGAGCAAAACGTCACCCAGATCGTCACCGGCAAATCACGCCGCTCGAAATGGTTCGAGTGGCTGCACGGCTCAGTGGTGCGCGAACTGCTCGACAAGGCCGGCAACATCACCATCCAGGTCATTGCCGAGCCAGGTGATGCCGCACCCGCAGCCGGTCCCAAGGCGAGACCCGCGCGCTACTGTGGCAAGCCAGGCGAATATCTGGCTACCACCATCTGGATTGCGCTGGCCACCGCCCTGGGTGTTGCGGTCGACCGCGCCGTCGGCACCAATGTCTCCATGGTGTACCTGCCGGTGGTCCTGCTGTGCGCCACGCGCTATGGCCTGGCCCCGTCGCTGTACGCCGCGCTGGCGGGTTCGCTGTGCTACAACTATTTTCTGCTGGAACCCCTGTACTCGTTCAGCATCAGCGATCCCGACAACGTGCTCGCGTTCTGCGCCTTCGTGATCGTGGCGCTGCTGATCAGCCAGCTCACCGCGCGGGCACGCGCGCAGACGCTGAGCGCGCGCGAGCAGGCGGCGACCATGGCGGCCCTGCTTAACTTCGGCCGGCGCCTGGCCGGCACACGCAAGCTGGACCAGCTGTACCAGTTCGCCGCGCTGGAAGTGGCGCAATTGCTGAAGGTGGAATGCGTGGTGCTCGCACCCGCTGGAGAAGAACTGAAGCTGCAGGCCGCGGTGCCCGCGACCGCCCGCCTGGAAGATGCCGACATGGCCGCCGCCACCTGGTGCTGGCGCAAATCGCAGCCCACCGGCTGGGGCTCCGACACGCTGCCGGGTGCCCGGCGCCTGTATGTGCCACTCGCGGGCGGGACGACGACGCTGGGCGTGATCGGCGTGAGCCGCGATCCGGGCGCGCCGCAGCTGCAGGCACAGGAGCGGCGCCTGCTCGATGCCATCGCCGATCTTTCGGTCATTGCCCTCGACCGCATCCTGCTGGCGCGCGACGTGGACCAGAGCAAGATGCTGGCGCAGACCGAAAAGCTGCGCTCGGCGCTGCTGACTTCCATCTCGCACGACTTGCGCACGCCGCTGGCCAGCATCCTGGGTGCCGTCAGCAGCCTGCGCTCCTACGGCAGGAAATATGACGAGCAGCAGCGCGAGGAGTTGCTGGCCACTGCGCAGGAAGAAACCGAGCGCATGAGTCGCTTTGTTGCCAACCTGCTCGACATGACGCGCCTGGATTCCGGCGCACTGGAGCCCAAGCTCGAAGCCTGCGATCTCAACGACATTGCCGGTGCCGCATTGCGCCGCGTGGAAAAACTGATGGCACGCCACGACGTGCGGACACAGATTCCGGCCAGCCTGCCCATGCTCAGGCTGGATTTCGTGCTGCTGGAGCAGGTGCTGGTGAACCTGCTCGACAATGCGGCCAAGTATTCCGCGCCCGGCACGGCCATCGAAGTGGTTGCCTCCGAGCACCGCTATGCCATAACCCTGGAGATCCGCGACCGCGGCCCCGGCATCCCGGCAGCCGATCTGCAGCGCGTGTTCGATCCGTTCTTCCGCGTGCGCCAGGGGGACCAGCAGCGCGCCGGCACCGGCCTGGGGCTGGCCGTGTGCCGCGGCTTCGTGCAGGCCATGGGCGGCGCCATCCGCGCCGAAAACCGCGACGGCGGCGGCTGCGTGTTCACTCTGGAATTCCCGGCCAGCCTGATGCTGCGCGAGGCGGTGGTGGTGACGGCAGCATGAGCCACACTGCGCGCATCCTGGTCATCGACGATGAGCCGGCCATCCGCCGCCTGCTGCGCACCACTCTTGGCGCCAACGGCTACGAGGTACTGGAAGCTGCAGACGCTGCATCCGCGCTCGCATCACTGCGCAGCGATGCGCCGGATGCGCTGATCCTCGACCTGGGCCTGCCCGACCGCGACGGCCTGGACCTGCTGCGCGAACTGCGCGCAGGCACAGCGGTGCCGGTACTGATCCTGTCCAGCCGCGACGACGAGCGCGGCAAGGTGGCAGCGCTGGACGCCGGCGCCGACGACTACGTGACCAAGCCCTTTGGCGCCGAGGAACTGCTGGCGCGGGTGCGCGCCGCCCTGCGCCATCGTCTGCAGCAGCAGGGCGTGCCGCCGGCGTTCGAGAGCGGCGCGCTGCGCGTGGACCTGGTGCGCCGCCTGGTGACGCTGCGCGGCGCTGAGGTGAAGCTCTCGCCCAAGGAGTACGAAATCCTCGAACAGCTGGTCCGGCATGCCGGCAAGGTGCTCACGCACAAGCACCTGCTGGAAAAAATCTGGGGCTCGGCCGCTACCACCGACGTGCAATACCTGCGCGTCTATATCCGGCAGCTGCGGCAGAAGCTCGAAGACGATGCCAACCAGCCGCGGCTGATCCTCACCGAATCCGGCGTGGGTTATCGCCTGCGCTCCGAGCATTGAGAACGGGTCCCTGGAGCCGTCCGGCGCCTCTTGATTGGGTTGTTTTTATTTATTTATATTATTTACATATAAATAGTTTTTAATCACAACAAAATCGAGGGGCGCCGGGCCGGATTTGTCGCGTATCAACGCTACAATCGCGCGCCTTTCCGGGGGACATCCATGCGCCATCACCTGATCGCCGCTCTCTGCGCCTGCCTGCTCGGCGTCGCGCTGCCGCTGCAGGCTTCGCCTGAAGCGCCGGTTCACGCCTTCATCGCCTATCGCGCTGCCCTGCCTGCCGGCATCACCGACGAGCTGACGCACCTGGGCATCACCGATGGCCTCGCCCTGCCGACCATCCACGCCGTTGCGGTCACCGCGCCGCTGGCGCTGCTGCAGAAGGCCGCGCGCGATCCGCGCGTGCTGTCGATCACGCGCCAGCGTCGTCTGCAGATGCATCTCTACGGCTCGGTGGGCCAGATCAACGCACGCGGCGTCGATCAGCCGGAAATGCTGATGCTCGACGGCCATGCGTTCGCGCGTCCGGGCGTCACCGGCGCCGGCGTTACCGTGGCCGTGATCGACAGCGGCATCTTCGCCGCGCATCCCGCCCTGATGGGCCGCGTCACCGCCGCTCGCAACTTTGAATTCAGCCTGCTGCAGCGCGAGAGCGGCGTACTGCCCGCATCGGTGTGGGATGCCTATGCGCTGGCCTCATCACCACTGGCCTTGCAGGACGAACTGGGCCACGGCACGCATTGCGCCGGCATCATCGCCAGCGACGGCACCGGCGCCAGCGGGCTCGACCTGCGCGGCGTGGCCCCGGGCGCAAACCTGGTGTCGCTGAAGATCGCCAGTGCCTTCAACGGCCTGGTGGAAGACATCGGCTTTGAAGCCAACGCGGTGGCGACGCTCGACTACCTGGTGCGCAACTACGAGGCGCTCGGCAGTCCGCGCGTGGCCAGCAATTCCTGGGGCCTGCTTGAAGAAGAATTCCAGGCACCGATCTTCGGCGCCACCAACTTCGACGCCACCCAGGCGGCAGTACGTGCCGCGGTAGATGCCGACATCGTGATGGTGTTCTCTGCCGGCAACGACGGCGGCAGCATCGACCAGGACACCGTGCGTGACATCCCCAATGGCATGGACGAGGTGATCAGCGTCGCCTCCGCCTGCAAGGCCGATCACGGCAGTTGCGCAGCCGGCGGCGTCAACAGCTTCTCCTCCCGCGGCGCCGCGGTTGATGTGGCCGCGCCGGGCGACCAGATCCTGTCGACCATGTCGCCCAGCTCCGTGCTTGGCCCGCTCGGCCAGGCCACCGAGGGCGATTACTACGGAGACACGCAGCCGGACTCGCTGCGCAACCGCGCGCTGTACATGCGCCTCTCCGGCACCTCGATGGCCGCGCCGCATGTGGCGGGCGTCGCCGCCCTGCTGCTGCAGGCCAATCCCAGCCTCACCCCGAAGCAGGTGCGCGACATCCTGGTCGCGAGCGCCGACGACATGATGGTGCAGGACGATCCGGAACTCGTGACCGGTTTCGATCACGCCTCGGGCTATGGCATGGTCAACGTGCGCAAGGCACTCGCGCTGGCGGTAAAGCCGGTGGCAGGTACCACCAAGCTGGCGGCGTTGCCCGCTGCCGCGACCAGCCGCTTTGGCGGCGCGTTGGCATGGCCAGTGCTGATGATTCTGCTGGGATTCTCTGCGGTGAAAAAAATCGGAGTGCGTCGATGATCAAGCGAGTCGTGTTCAACCAGAAAGGTGGCGTGGGCAAGACCACCATCGTCTGCAATCTCGCAGCCATCGCGGCCGCGCGCGGCCTGCGTACCCTGGTCATCGACCTGGATACCCAGGCCAATGCCACGCAGTACCTGATGGGTGGCTCGCCGGTGCGCGCTGACCGCAGCATCGCCGATTTCTTCGAGAGCACCCTGTCGTTCTCGATCGCACCGCCTGCCTTCGTCACCTACGCCAGCAACACGCCATTCGAGAATCTCGACGTCGTCGCCGCGAGCCCGAAGCTGGATGAGCTGATCGTCAAGCTCGAAGCCAAACAAAAGATTTACAAGCTGCGTGACGCCCTGTCCAAGCTCAAGGGTTACGACGCCGTGTTCATCGACACGCCGCCCGCGCTCAACTTCTACTCGCGCAGCGCGCTGATCGCCGCCGACCGCGTGCTGATCCCGTTTGATTGCGACGAGTTTGCGCGCCAGGCGCTGTACACGCTGCTGGACAACATTGCCGAGATCAAGGGTGATCACAACGAGGATCTGGAGGTGGAAGGCATCATCGCCAACCAGTTCCAGAACCGCAGCAAGCTTCCCACGCGCATGGTGGAAGAACTCAAGGCCGAAGGACGCCCGGTGCTGGAACAGACCATCGGCGCCTCGGTGGTGGTCCGCCAGTCGCACGAAACGCATCGCCCGCTGGTCAACTTTGACCCCAGCCATCGCGTGACCAAGGAATACGTCGCGCTGTACGAAACCCTCGCGGCATAACCGGAGACACTCATGCTGACCGTGCACCATCTGAACAACTCGCGTTCGCAGCGCGTGCTGTGGCTGCTCGAAGAGCTGGGCGTCCCCTACGACATCAAGCACTACCAGCGCGATGCGAAGACCAAGCTGGCACCGCCGGAGCTGCGTGCGATCCACCCGCTGGGAAAATCACCGGTGATCACCGATGGCGACCAGGTGGTGGCGGAGTCCGGCGCCATCATCGAATACCTGGTTGAGCGTTACGGCAACGGCCGCATGATTCCCGCGGCCGGCACACCAGAACGCCTGCGCTACACCTACTGGATGCACTACGCCGAAGGCTCAGCCATGCTGCCGCTGCTGCTCAAGCTGGTGTTCGGTTTTGTCGCCAACCGGCCGGCGCCGTTCTTCATCAAGCCCTTGATCCGCAGCATCGTCGCCAAGGTTAACGCCGGCTTCATCGACCCGCAGCTGCAACTGCACCTGGGTTACATCGAAGGCGAGCTGGGCAAAAGCGAATGGTTCTGCGGCAATGAGTTCACCGCCGCCGACGTGCAGATGAGCTTTCCGCTGGAAGCTGCTTCAGTGCGTGGCAGTGGCAAGCCGCGGCCGAAGTCGGAAGCGTTTCTCAAACGCATCCATGCGCGGCCGGCCTACCAGCGCGCGCTGGAGAAAGGCGGGCCGTATCAGTTGATGGCTGGCTAGAGCCGCCGCTTCACGCAGCGATGGCCTCGTCAGGCAAAGTGGCCGGCGCTGCGGTGGCGGACATGGCAACCGAATTGCGCAACCACACCAGCAGCCGCTCCGACAGCTGCGCGCCCATGGCCAGCGTCGAAAAGGTATGGTCGGCATGCGCCATGTGGTGCAGTTCGAAGCGCGGATAACCGCGCAGCTCGGGGCAGCGGTCAGTCAGCTGGCTCGCATAGTTGTAGACATATTGCATCTGGCCCGAGTACACAAAGCACAACGCCAGGTTGCGTTGCATGAACACGCCCAGATCGCGCCGGAACTCGTCCAGACCCGGCTGACGGTAGTAGTCCACCCGCTGCACATCGATATCCGTCTCCGCCGGCTTGCGCCCCAGTCGCTGCAGAAAGCCCAGCAACCTTGCCGGGTCGCCCAGACGCTGGGCTGCGTAGATCGCAGCGAAGCGCGCGGTCTTGTAAGCGTAGCCGTCAAGAAACGCCGCGCCGACGACGCGCTCATCGGCCAGGGTCAGCCGATGCGCATCGTGCGCGCCCGAGCACAGGCCCACAGCAACAAATTGCCGCGCCGCGCCGCGACGCTGCAATTCATCCATGGCTGCGCGCAGCTCATCGGTCGAATTGCTGTCGAGCGCCGCCGGCGAATCGCCCAGGCCCGAAAGATCGATGCGCGCACTGGCGTAGCCGGCTTCGCCGAGAGCGCGTGCAATGCGAACATGCAGACGGTTGGGTCCTACGCGGTGCTCGATGCCGGTGTTGGGGATCAGCACCAGCGGGCGCAGCAGGTCCGGACGCTCGGGCGTGGTCAGCACGCCCATCAAACCATTGCCAAACATCAATACGTTTTCTTTCATGGCAGGGTTTTCTCCAGATGCGCCGCCACCAGTTCAGCCGAGGCCCGTGGATTCCACGGACGGGTGATCCACCCCAGCTGCGACCAGCAGCTGGCATCGGGCAGCTGCAGGATCGCATCCCGCGCTGGCACCGCGGCTTCGTCGCGCGATTGGGCCACCGTGATGTGGGCAGCCACGTAGCTCGGGTTTAACTGGTCGATGTCGCTCAACCAGTCGGCGCTGACGGTCATGCCGAACAGCTGGTCCGCCGGCGGCGGTGGCAGCTTGGTGCTGCGCGGCCGTTGCCGGTTCCAGTTCTCGTGCGATTCATGTGCCAGCCGCTTCAGTTCGGCCAGCCAATGGGCGCCGCTGGGTGGTGGATCCCACAGGAGCAGACTGCTGGCGTCCCTGCCGCTGGCGCTGGCCGCTGCCGCCAGCAATGCCCCCAGGCGCACGCCGATCACGCTCACCTGATGCAGGCCGGTGCGTGAGCGCAGTTCTGCCGTGGCCGCGCGGATGTTACGTACCCAGCTCTGCACGCCCGCACCGACCGAATCGCCGGCTGAATCGCCAGTGCCGTAGTAGTCGAAGCGCATCACGAAGAAACCCAACTCGGCGAGCTGTTGCGCAAACAGCTGCAGGGCGCGATGGCTGCGCATGTACTCCACACCCCAGCTCTGGCAGATGAGCAAGGCGCGCGATTTGCGCGGCAGTGACGGGCGCGTGATGATTCCGAACAGTCGTTGTCCCGCAGCCCCGAAGTAAAACGCTTCCTGCCGTGTCAATGCCGCTGGCGCAGGCGCAGGCTTCGCGGTCTCGGGGGCTGTCGTGGCGCCATGACCTCCGGAGAGTTCCTGGGCCAGCGCCGCCACCGTACCCATCATCACCGAGCGCAGCGAAGGCTTGATCCCGAAACGCTGCCTGAGCAGCGTTACCGCCTGTACGGCCAGCAGCGAGTGACCTCCGAGATCGAAAAATCGATCGTCCCGATTGACGGTCTCGACACCCAGCAGGTTGCGCCACACGGCTGCAACAGCCTTCTCGGCCGGCGTTGCGGGCGGATGACGCAGGCGCTTCGGCGCAGTGATTTCTGAAGGCTCTGGCAGCGCCTTGCGATCAATCTTGCCGCTGGTCAGCCGCGGCAACGCAGCGATTTCGACCACATGCTGGGGCAACATGAACTCGGGCAGGTCTTGCCGGAGTGCCTCCAGGATTTCGGCAACCTGCACACGCTGATTTGCTGCCGGCGCCACCCAGGCGATCAGGCGCTCGTCGCCCGCGCCGCGGGCGCGCACGGCGCAGGCGGATTCGGCAATCTGCGGCAGCGCGTCGAGCCGCGCCTCGATCTCGCCCAGTTCGATGCGCAGACCGCGCAGCTTGACCTGGCCGTCCAGGCGGCCCAGGTAGTCCACCACACCGTCGGGCAACCAGCGGGCCGAATCGCCGGTGAGGTAGAGCCGGCCAAACTGCGGATGCGTGATGAACCGTTCCGCCGTGAGCTCCGGGCGCCTGAGATAGCCACGCGCCAGCTGCACGCCACCCAGGTAAAGCTGGCCGGCGACGCCGACCGACACCGGCTGCAGGCGATCATCGAGCACGTACACCTGCGTGTTGGCCACCGGGCGGCCGATGGGCACGCGCTTGCGCGCATCGTCCGGTACGCAGCGCCAGTAGGTGACATCAACACTGGCTTCCGTCGGGCCATAGAGGTTGTGCAGCTCGGCGTCCGGCAGTTGATCGCGAAACTGCTGCGCCAGGGCGTAACTCAGGGCTTCGCCGGACGCGAATACATGACGCAGCGAACTGCAGCTGCGCAGTTCCGGCTGTGTGAGAAACAAACCGAGCATCGAGGGCACGAAGTGGCACACGCTGATCTGCTTGTCTTCGATCACGCTGGCAACGTAAGCCGGATTCTTGTGCCCTTCGGGCTGCGCCACGACCAGGGTTGCGCCGGTCATCAGCGGCCAGAAGAATTCCCAGACCGATACGTCGAATGAAAACGGCGTTTTCTGCAGGACGCGGTCGCCGGGGCCTATGCCGTATTCCTGCTGCATCCATAACAGGCGGTTGACGATGCCGCGATGGTTGAGCATCGCGCCCTTGGGCCGGCCAGTGGATCCGGACGTAAAGATCACGTAAGCCAGATCGTCCGGCTCAACGGCCGCCGGCGCCCGCGACGCCGGCACCGGGTAGGTCTCGTCGATCGACAGCAAGGGCGTGCCGCAGCGGCTGAGCCACTGGCGCAAGCCTGCTTCCAGTCCGCTGCCTGTCAAAATCACCGGACACTGCGCGTCCTCGATCATCAGCGCCAGGCGCTGTTGCGGGTACTCGGGATCCAGCGGCATGTAAGCGGCGCCGGCCTTGAGCACGGCCAGCAGCGCTACCGGCAGGTTGACACAGCGGCGCGCGCAGACCCCCACGATGGTCCCGCGGCCCGCGCCATAGCGCCTCAAGACCGCGGCCAGCGCGTCGGCGCGAGCCTCCAGTTCAAGGTAGCTCAGCGTGTTGTCATCATCCATTACCGCCGGCGCATGCGGCCGCTCGGCGGCAGCCTCCGCGATGAACTGATGCAGCGGCTTTTCCAGAGCGTACGGCGCAGCCGTGTCGTTCCATACCCGGGTGATCTGATGCAGGCGGCCCTCGCTGAGCACGCGCAGCTGCCCCAGTTTGCACGCCGGCTGTTCGCAGGCGGCCTGCATCAGGCCGGCCAGATCCTGCAGCCGCGCACGGGCCATTTCCGGGGAATAAAGATCGGCGTTGTAGGAACACTCGATACGCGGGCTGGCGCCGTCGGCCACCAGATTGAAGTGCCAGTCGAAAACCACTGCCTGCCGGTGCAGCGTTCTGACGCGCGCCTGAAGGCCGGCATATGGAAGCTGCTCCGGCACCGACAGGTTGAACACCGCTGCGATCAGTGGCGGCCGTTGCCCATCGCGGCTCAGGGACAACCTGGGCAGCAGGCTGCCGTACGTGGTGCCCTGATGTTCGAAGGCATCCAGGAGATTTTCGCTTACCTGCGCCAGACTTTCGGCGAAGCTGGCATCGGCGTTCAGCTGCAGCCGCAGCGGCAGCAGGTTGACGCAATGCCCGACAACGCCCTCGCGCTGGTGAAACACCTGGCCGGCCGCAGAGACGCCCAAGGCCAGATCGCCCGCGTTGCTGCTGCGCAGAAACAGGGCGCCCAGAGCCGCGAGGCTGCTGGCCACCAGGCTGGCGCCATTGCGGGCGCCCAGCTGTTTGAATGACTGCAGCAACGCGGGCGACAGCGGCAGATCGACACGGCCCGCGGCATAGCTGCGCTGCCGCGGCGGCGCCAGATCACCGGGCAGCTGCGGAATTTCGGGAATGCCCGCCAGGCGGCGCAACCAGTAGTCGGCGTGACGCTTGCCTTCTTCCGACTCCAGGAAAGCGCGCTCGGCTTCGACATAATCGCCAAAGGAGGCTGGAGCCCCCAGGGCGGGCGGTCTGCCGGTCACCCGGGCGCTGTACAACTCACCCAGATCCTCCAGCAAGGTGGCATAGCTCCAGCCGTCCACCATGATGTGATGCGACACCAGGATCAGCACGTGCTCCTGCGATGACTGGCGCACCAGGCGGAAGCGCATCGGCGGGCCCCGCTCCAGATCGAACGGGCTGCTCATTTCCTCCATTTCGATGGCGTGAACATCACCGTCCGTCACCTGCAGTTGCAGGGGACGCGGCGCGAATACCGAAATCCAGCGTCCGTTCGGGCTGACGCCGGCACGCAACAACTCATGCCGTTCCACCAGCTGGTCGACCGCGGCCTGCAGCGCTTCGACATTGAGCTCGCCGGTGAGGGTCAATGCCAGGCCTTCGTTGTAGGCCACTGCCGCTTCCGGGTGCAGCTGGGTTGCGAGCCAGATCTCCCGTTGCGATTCGGTCAGCGGAAGGCGCGCGGCGAGATCGGGGCCCGCGAAGGGATCATGTACAGGCAGCGCAGTGGAGTCAGCGTTCATCCGGGTATCGGTCCGCTATTCGGTCAGTTGAAGGAAAGCCCCCGCCCGCTCGGGGTCGGGAACAAACCACGCTGGATTTCCCTCGGCATCACGGCCCAGCCGTGCACCGCTGCGGAGCGAGGGTATGACCGCCGGCGCGGACGCAGGCGCGACGGCTGCCGCCGCCGGTCGCTGGGACTTGATGTGTCCGATCAGGGCTCGCGGCGTCGGCAGCTCGCGCAACAGCTGGCGAAAGCGCAGCTCTGTCTTGAATGATTGCTTGATCTGCGTGGCCAGTTGCGTCAGCAGCAGGGAGTCGAAACCCAGCTCGATGAAACTGCGGTCCATCTCCGACGGCCCGATCTGGATGCCACTGCGCTCCAGCATCGCGGCCAGCACGCCCTGCTCCACATCGTCCTGGACCTTGCCGGCAGTCGTCGGCTTGTCGCTGGCGGCCGCTTCGACGGCAGCGTGCTCCGAACGGGCTGCGATCATTTGCGCCGGCTCGATCCAGTGCCGCACCCGCGCAAACGGATATCCCGGCAGGCCGATGCGCTGGCGCCGCTCGCCGGCGTAGTAACGCGCAGGATCGGCCTCGACGCCGGCAATCCACAGCCGGGCGAGTGCCTGCACCGCGTGCTCGAGGTCATCGACATCGCTGGCCGCCTGTGCGTGCGGCAGACTGGCCACGCAGAGGGCGTCCATGCCCGCAGCGATCGATTGGCGCGCTGCCGCGTTGAGATTCTGGCCCGGCCCGACTTCCAGCAGCACGCGTCCGGGAGCCTGCAAAGCCTCGGTTACCGCTGGCGCAAACCGCACGGTCTGGCGCAGCTGACGCGCCCAGTACATGGGATCGGTGGCTTCCTGCGCGGCGAGCAGCTTGCCGGTCACGGTCGAGATGATCGGCAACGCCGGTGCGCTTCGGGGATAACGGGCGACCGCCTGCGCGAAGCGCTCCACCACCGGATCCATCATCGCGGAATGGAAGGCGTGCGAGGTATGCAGGGCCGTGGCGGCAACCTGTTCTTGCGCAAGGTCTGCCTCGAAAGCAGCGATGGCCGGCGCGCTGCCGGACACCACACACAACTGCGGCGCGTTGACCGCCGCAAGATCCAGCCCGGGCGGCAGCCGCGACAGCAGATCGTGCTCGCCCAGGCGCACCGCCAGCATGCGGCCGCCCGGCATGTCGCGCATCAGCCCTGCCCGTTCGGCCAGCAGGCTCAGCACATCTTCAAGCTGGAACACTCCCGCGAGCGTCGCGGCAACGAACTCGCCGACGCTGTGGCCGATCATCGTTTCAGGCTTCAGTCCCCAGGCCAGCCAGGTCTGCGCCATGGCGTAGCTGATGGTGAAGATGGCGGGCTGTGCGATCTGGGTGTCGCGCAATTGCGCAGCCACCTGTTCACCTTCGCCGTGCAGCAGCGTGCGCAGATCCAGCCCCAGCGGCTTCATCAACGCGGCGGCACAGCGGTCGACGGCATCACGGAAGGCCGGTTCGTTTCGATACAGCTGTGCGCCCATGCGCGGGTGCTGCGCACCCTGCCCCGGGAACATCCACACCAGACTGGGCCGGCTCTTGAGGGTCTTGCCGCGGATCAGATTGGCCGCATCGATCGCGCCGTTGCTCACCAGCGCGGCGCGCTCGCGCAGACGCGTGCGGCCGGTATCCAGCGTCCACGCCGCGTCGGCGAGCCGTGCATCCGGATGACGCTGACGCCAGGCGGCGAGGTTTTCAGCCTGGAGGTTGAGCGCCTGCTCGTTGCGTGCCGACAGGCGCAGTACGTGCCACTGGCGTTTGCTGGGGTTCGATGCCGGTGTGCCCGGCGCTTCCTCGATGATCGAATGAAAATTGGTACCGCCGAAACCGAACGAGGACAGGCCGGCACGGCGCGGCGACGACCCCTGCCACTCGACAGTCCTGGGATTGACGTAGAACGGCGTGGTCTCCATCCGGCATTCGGGATGCGGCTGCTCGAAATGCGGCTGCGCCGGCAGGCGTTTGTGGGTCAGGGCGAGCGACAGCTTGATCAGGCCAGCGCAGGCCGCAGCGGCATCCAGGTGCCCGATGTTGCCCTTGATGCTGCCGATGGCGCAGTAGCCACGGCGCTCGGTATCTGAACGGTACGCACGCGACAGTCCGGCCATTTCGATCGGATCGCCCAGCGGCGTGCCGGTGCCGTGTGCTTCGACGCAGCTGATGTCGTCAGCCGAGACCTGGGCGCGGTCCAGCGCACGGCGCACCACCGCGACCTGAGCGTCGACATTGGGCGCAGTAAAGGCCGCCTTGTTGCTGCCGTCGTTGTTGAGTGCCGTGGCGCGGATCACCGAGTAGATCGTATCGCCATCGGCCTGAGCGTCCGCCAGGCGCTTGAGCACGACGCAGGCCGTGCCGCCGGAGAGCACCATGCCGCTGGCCCTGGCATCAAATGAGCGCACGTAGCCATCGCGGCTCATGGGGCCGTCTTCGACGTACTGATGACCTTCGCGGAAACGCCAGGGCAGCGAGGCGCCGCCCACGATCGCGGCATCGCAGTCGCCGGCCTGCAGTGCAAGGCAGGCCATGTGCAAGGCGGTGCCGCTGGAGGAGCAGCCGGTCTGAATGGTCATGGCCGGCCCATGCAGATCCAGCTTGTAAGCAATGCGCGTGGCCGCGAAATCCTTGTCATTGCCGATACTCGCGTAATCCATGCCGAAATCGCGGAACTCGGCGTGGCTGGCAAGGTTGCGCGTGAGATAGCTGTTGGCCGCAAGTGCCGCGTACACGCCGATGGTCTGATCACCGCGCTCCGGCACGATGCCGGCATGTTCCAGTGCATGCCAGGCGCATTCGAGCAGGATGCGTTGCTGCGGATCGGTCACCGCCGCCTCGCGCGGCGTATAGCGGAAAAATTCGTGATCGAACGCGTCAGAGCCTTCGATCCAGCCATTGGCTGCGACAAAATCCGGCGCCCGTCCGGCGGGGGATTCCCGCTTGAGGCAGTCCTGTCCGGCGAGCAGTTGCGACCAGAGCACTTCGACATCGTCCGCCCCCGGGACGCGGCATGCCATGCCGACCACCGCCACCGGTCCTGCCGTTGGCATGCGGCGCCGGGATTGCGCCCCACCCTGCACTGCGGACTCCACAGCCTCTCCGGTCCAGCGCGCAAGCGCTGCCGCATGCTGCTGCCGCAGGTAGGAGCAGAAACGCTCCACCGTGGAGGCCCCGAAGAAATCGACCATCGGGATCGACACATCCATCGCCTGTGCCACCTGGCCGACGAACTTCACCGCGAGCAGGCTGCTGCCGCCGAGTTCGATGAAAGGCACATCCCGTTCTATTTCGACGCCGATCAGGTCCTTCCACATCTGCGCAATGCGCTGTTCCAGTGGCATCCGGGTCGCTGACGCGGCGGCGACTGCCGCAGGCTCGGATTTTTCCGGCAGCGCGTTGCGGTCAATCTTGCCGGAGCTGTTGTAGGGAAACCTGTCCAGGAAAATCCATGCCGAGGGAATCAGATAATCCGGAACACGCTGCGCCAGTTCGCGGCGCAACGCCGCGATGTCGGCCTTGGCGCCGGGCTGCAGGCGCAGGTAGCCCTTGAGCACGCGCTCGTCACCGGGCCCCATCGGCGCCGTCGCCGCGCACTCGACGACACCGGGCAAGGTGCTCAATTGAGCCTCGATTTCGTCCAGTTCAATGCGGTACCCGCGCACCTTGACCTGGCGGTCTGCACGCCCGCGATAGTCCAGTTCCTGGCTCTGGTTCCAGCACACCAGGTCGCCGGTGTCGTACATCCGCTCACCTGGCCGGAACGGATTTTCGCGAAAGGCCTGGGCCGTCCTTTCGGGCAAATTGAGATAGCCGCCGCCCACGCAGATGCCACCGAGCCACAGCCGGCCCACTTCACCCGGCGCCACCTTCTTCAGCTCGCCGTCGAGCGCGTACAGTTCGCAGCCGCGCAAGGCCCTGCCGATTGGAACCGGCGCGTCGTTGGCCATTTCCTCTGGCGTGATCCAGTGATAGCTCTGGATGTCGGCGCATTCGGTGGGACCGTAAGTGTTGATGACCCGTGCCGAGCAATCCGGGCGGCTGAGCCATGGCCGCAGACGCGCCTTGTGAACGACCTCACCGCCCAGGGATACCTGGCGCAGCGATGACAGCTGCTGCAGCCCGCGTTCTCCGGCGTTCTCGACAATGCCGTTGAAGGCGCTGGGAGTCGCGCAGACCAGGGTGATGCTTTCATCTGCAATGAGGCCGCGGATCTGGGCGGCATCGAAGACCTGGGGCTCGTAGAGCACCACGCAACCGCCGGACAACAGCGGCCCGAAGACGCCCTTGTGATAAAGGTCGAATGACAGCGAACCCACCACCAGAGATCGCGTCTGCGCATCCAGACCGAGCTCCTGCGCGAACCAGGTGTAGAGATTGGCGACGCCTTTCTGAAAATTGAGCGCGCCTTTGGGCTTGCCGGTGGAGCCCGAGGTGTAGATCGCATATACCGGGTCGTCCGGCATGATCTCGCACTCGCGCAGCTCGCTCACTGGTTCCGGCAGCTGATCGATGTCCAGACGCTGCGCCTGCGGAATACGCGAGCCTGCGGGCAGGTCGCTGCGGCTGATGCCAACCTGTGCGCCGCAATCGCTCAACAGATAGTCGATGCGGGCATCAGGCTGCACCGGATCGACCGGGATGAAATAGGCGCCTGCCTTCTGCACACCCAGCATGGCAACAACCAGCTCGATGCTGCGCGGGAGCACCAGTGCGACCGGCTGGCGCGGTGCGACACCGCGCTGCTGCAAGGCTTGAGCGACGCGGCTGGCTTCCCGGTCGAGTGCTGCATAGCTGAGCTTGCGCTCGCCACAGCGCAATGCGTCGGCAGCCCCGCTGCGCCGTACTTGCTCAGCAAACAGGTGAGGGACCGTCAGTTGAGTGTGGTGCTCGCCCTTGCCGGCGCCGCCGGCATCAACCCCGTTCGTCTGCTTCATACCCTCTCCTTGCCCCGCCACGGTTCCATGTATTGCATTCCTTAGACGCCGTGTTTTTTTGTAGTTCAGAGAGTTTTTTTCACTCTCGTAAAAATTTCGTAAAGGTGAACTCCGCCGCTGGGGCCACGGTCTAGTTGGGCAATGGAATTCTCGTTGCTCTCGCTACATTGGGGACGTCCGATGGACAACCGCGGCACCACAACAATCCGATCCACAGGAACACTGCCGCTGCTTGCGTTGGGCCTGGCACTGCTCGCGCCACTGGCCCAGGCAGACGATGCAGTCGCCGCGCGCAACCTGGCGCTGGACGCGACCCTGTCGGCATCGGCCCAGCCACACGCGGCAGCGCCGCCCGCCACGGCGTCACCCGCTGCTGAAGCCAACGCATCGATCAAGAACGACCCCCTGCTAAAGCTGGGTTCCGGCGACTTGGTTGCGGTGCAGGTTTTTGGGCGGCCGGAACTCTCGATTTCCGCTTACGTGTCCGACAACGGCACCATCACCCTGCCGCTGGTGGGTGCCGTGCAAGTGTCGGGCTTGTCGCCCACCGAAGCCGCGCAGCGCGTCGCCGAAGCGTTGAAGAAGGGCGATTTCCTGCTCAACCCGCAGGTCAACATGACCCTGTCGCAGTTCCGCAGTCAGCAGGTGTCTGTACTGGGTGAAGTTCACACGCCGGGCCGCTACGCGCTGGAATCCAAGACCAACATCTTCGACCTGCTGGCCCAGTCCGGAGGTCTGGCGGCCGATGCCGCCGACACCGGCTATCTGCTGCGCAAGGACAAGAATGGCGATGTCATCCGCCTGCCGGTGGATCTGCGAAACCTGGCGATCAACCAGGCGAGCAACGCCGACTACGCGCTCAAGGGCGGTGATTCGCTCTACGTGCCCAAGGCCTCGCAGTTCTACATCTACGGCGAGGTGCGCTCCCCCAACCGCTACAAGCTCGAGCCGGGCATGACGGTGGTCGAAGCGCTGACGCTCGGCGGTGGTATCACTGACCGCGGCAGCGAGCGCCGCATTGAAATCCGCCGCCGCGCCGGCGACGGCAAGTACAAGACTCTCGATGCGCGTCCCACCGACGCCGTTGAGGCCGACGATGTCATACGGGTCAAGGAGCGACTTTTTTAATGGACAGAAACCTGCCGGCGACCATCCCCGCCAACACGGCTTTCATACCGCATGCCTATCTGAATCCTGGCCTGAGCTTCGGCCAGATCTGGGCGATTCTGTACGCGTACCGCAAGCAGTCGTTGATGATCTTGCTGACCATCCTGGTCGCAACGGCCGCAGCGACCAAGCTGATGCCCAAGACCTACAAGGCGACCGTCACGCTGATGGTGAACTTCGACGTCAACGATCCCCTCGGTGGCAAGGAGTTCCCCACCGGGCTGATGTCCAACTACATGTACACACAGAAGGATCTGATCCAGAGCCCGGCGGTCCTGCTGATGGCGGTCGACCAGCTCGACCTGACCAAGAACACTGAATACACCGCGGGGTACGCCAGGAAGAACGGCGACATGCGCAACTTCGTGGCTGAGAAAGTGGCGAAGAACCTGCAGGTAGAACTGGGCAACTACGGCAGCCAGCTGCTCTATATCAGTTACAGCGCTCACAACGCGGTCGAGGCTGCAAAGTTCGCCAACACCATTGCGCACATCTACGCCAACCAGCAGTTCCGCCGCGTCAACGATCCGGCCGGCGAGCGCGCACAACGCTATGGCTCGCAGCTCGATGACCTGAAGAAGAACGTCGAGAAAGCCCAGGCCGATGTCACCGAATTCCGCAAGCGCACCGGCCTGGTGGAGTTCAACTCGAAAACCAATATTGGCGACGAACGCCTGACCGATCTCGAGCACCGCCTGCTGGAAGCGCAGGAAATGCGCCGCACCGCCGAGGCCAAGGCTGTCGGCAAGGGCGCCGTGCAAAGCCAGGCACTGTCATCCAACACGGTGCAGAACCTGAAGAACACCCTGGCAACGCAGCAGGCGCAATTGGCACAGCTGCGCGCAACGCTGGGCTCACAGCACCCGCAGATCATCGAGCTGCAGCAGCAGATCGCGGCCACCAAGTCTTCGCTGGATGGCGAGTTACGCACTTACACCGGCAGCGTCGAGGCGGAAGTTGAAGGCGCGCGCCAGCGCGAGAACGAAGTCCGCGCCGCGGTCGAGCAGGAACGCACCAAGGTGTTGCAGACACGCCAGCTGCAGGATGATGGCAACAAGTACGTGGTTGCCCTCGAGGCCGCACAGGCCCTTTACCAGCGCGCGCTCGATGGATACGACCAAGTCCTGCTCGCTTCGACCGGCCGCTATTCGAACATCAGCTTCGTTGCCGAGGCCACGCCTCCGGTCAAAGCTGCAAAACCCAAGCCGCTGCTGAACATGGCCATCGCGCTGGTGCTGGGCACACTGTGCGGCGTCGGCGGCCCCCTTCTCTACGAATTGATCAACCGCCGCGTCCGCTGCCGCGACGATCTGGAACGCGAACTCGGCATTCCGGTTCTGGTCGAGTTGGGCAGCCCTGCATTTGGAGGACGCGCAGCATGAACGCCGAAGTATCCGATGTCGCAGCCGGCGCACACGCCGCCCGCCTGAAATCCGCACTTGCCTCGCAATGCGGACTGTCCGACGACGCCCTGGCTGAAATTGACCGTGTGCAGGAGGACATGGGCCTGGACTTCGCAGAAGCCGCCGTACATCTCAATTACGCCCGGCGCGAGGACCTTGACCAGGCGCAGGCGCGCCTGAACCAGTCGCGCGCCGTCGCGCGCCGCCTGCCCGATGCCGGAGCGCTGGTGCGCAAGCGGCCAGGCCCGGTGGACCTGCACGCAGAAAACCTGCGCGCGCTGCGCACGGAACTGATGCTGCGCCACCGCGCCAACTCCGGTGCCAACGTGATTGCCGTTCTCAGCCCTTGCGGCGGTGAAGGTCGCTCACAGCTGGCTGCCGAACTCGCCGGCAGTTTTGCCCAGCTGAATCAGCCGACTCTGCTGGTCGACGCTGACCTGCGCCACCCGAGCCTGCATCTGCTGTATGGACTGGACAACGACAAGGGCCTGGCCAATGCCGTGCTCGATGATCGCCCCGCCCAGTTCCATCCGGTAGGTCCAGGCGATCTGAGCCTGCTTACCGCCGGACATGGTGCGACCGATCCGGTCGAACTGCTGTCGAGCAGCACATTTGAAAAGATGCTTGGCGGCTGGTCCAACCGTTTCGATCACATCATTTTCGACTCGCCGCCGGCAGCGCTTTATCCCGATGCGCTGGCGCTCGCTACGGTGGTCGGCCGCATCCTCTCCGTGAGCCGGGCGCAGCAGACATCGATGAAGGCCACGCGCGAAATGCTGCGCCGTCTCGAAGCAACCCGCGCCGAACTGCTCGGCGCCGTCATCGCCCACTTCTAGGTTTCCCGCCATGGCTGCATGGGAGACAAGGGGCGTACGCGGGCCCGGCCCCCGCTTGCGGAGCGTCGATTGAACGCCAGCGCATTTGCCTTCTCGGCCGCCGCCGGCATGCGCGGCCCGGCGGATGATTTTGGCCGCTGGGACGTCGACACCCGCACGTCGTGGGTGGTCACCACCCTGACCTGGCTGCTCATCGTACTGATGACAGTGCCGGACAACCTTGACTACGCGAGTCTCAACACCGCCTACGCGCCCAGCGAGGGCAGCGCGCTCAGCCGCGTCCTCTGGCTGATCCTGCTGAGCCTGCCGGTGGTGGTGATCGTCTGGCGGCGTGCGCTGGCCTGGCTGCTGCTGCGCTGGATCAATCCGTTTCTGCTGATCTTCGTGCTGCTCGCACTCGCCAGCGTGACCTGGTCGGACTATCCGGATGTGACGCTGCGCCGGCTGATCCGCGTGGCTTCGGTTCTGCTCTGTTCCGTGGCTTTCGTGCTGGTGGGCTGGCAACCACGCCGCTTCCAGCAGGCGATACGGCCCGCGCTGACCGCCATGCTATTCGGGTCCATTGTGTTCGGCATGATGCGGCCCGATCTGGCCATCCACCAGGAAACCTCGCCTGAACTGCTCAACGCCTGGCGCGGGCTGACCAATCACAAAAACACGCTGGGCGATGCCGCGAGCATCGGCTTTGTCATGTGGCTGCATGCCTGGCTCACGCGCGACGGCAACCGCTGGGTGTCAATGATCGGCGCCGGCATCGCCATGGCCTGCCTGGCCCTGTCGCGCAGTTCCACTTCGATGATGGCGAGCATCGCCGTGGCCGCCGTGCTGCCGGTGCTGGTCTGGGCACCCACGCGCTGGCGGCCGCTGATCAGCCCGTCCATCGTCATCGCACTGATCCTGCTGGTGACCTACTCGGTGATCGTGCTCGGCCTGGTGCCCGGCACCCAGTTCCTGCTCAAGCCGATCACCATGATCACGCACAAGGATCTGACCTTCAGCGGCCGCACTGACATCTGGGCCATCATCGTCAAGCACATCCACCTGCACCCCTGGCTGGGCACCGGCTACGGCGGCTACTGGATAGGCCCGTACCCGTGGGCGGCGGTCTATGAATTCCTGCAGAAGCTGCATTTCTATCCTGGCTCAGCGCATAACGGCTACCTGGAAATCATCAATGACCTGGGCGTGCTCGGCCTGCTGGTGCTCGGTGGCTACCTTTGCCTGCTGCTGCGAGATTCGCTGCGCCTGTTCGCTTTCGACTCCACGCAGGGCGCACTGCTGATCGGCCTGTTCTTCCAGCAGGCCATTGCCAACCTGTCGGAAACGCACTGGTTCAGCGTGCTGTCGCTGGACTTCACCATCATGACGCTGGCGACCTGCGCGCTAGGCCGCAGCCTGCTTGAGCGGCGCCTGCGATTGTATTTCGGCGAACCACGCGTTGCGTCCCGTGAGCGATCGCATGCAGGGCCGATCCACATCACCGCGCATGTCCACCCGGGAGTGGCGGCGTGAGCGCTGCAGTGCGCTCCACCCACCTGGGCGCCGCGCGCACGGACATTCCGTCGCTCAATGGCATCCGCGCGCTCGCCGTCGGCCTGGTTTTCCTGGCGCATGCCGGACTGGAGCGTCTGGTCCCCGGCGGCTTGGGCGTCACCGCCTTTTTCGTCCTCAGCGGCTTTCTCATCACCACGCTGATGATGGAGGAGCAGACCCGCCGTGGTGAACTCGATCTTGGTGCGTTCTACCTGCGCCGCCTGCTGCGGCTGATGCCGCCCCTGCTGCTGGTGCTGGCCGTCACCGCGCTGCTGGCGCATGCGGGACTGATCGATGGCGAGTACAGCCTGGGCGGCTTCCTGGCCGTGCTGCTGTACTTCGGCAACTACTTCGTCATCGCGCAGGACTTCAACGGCGTGCCCGCTGGCATCGGAGTGGTGTGGTCGCTGGCGGTCGAAGAGCACTACTACCTGCTGTACCCGTGGCTGGCGCTGGCCCTGCTGCGCCTGCCCGGCCAACGCGCCGCCTGGCTGCTCACCGGACTGTGCGTCGTGGTCCTGGCCTGGCGCCTGGTGCTTGCGCTGGCGCATGCGCCGGAGTCGTACCTGATCATGGCCAGTGATACGCGCCTGGACGCGATCCTGGCCGGCTGCGTGCTGGCCCTGGGTGCCAACCCATGGTCGCAGACCGCGCCGGTGCTTGCACCGGCACGCGAGCGTCTGCTGCTCGCCGCCTGTCTGGCTGCACTGGGACTGTCGCTGGTCATACGTGACCCGATCTTCCGCGTGACATTGCGCTACACGATGCAGAGCGCCGCCGTTGCCGGCCTGCTGTACCTGGCCGTGATCCGCGCCCAGGCACCGGCGTTCCGCTGGCTCAACAGCCGCCCGCTGGTCTATATCGGCACGGTTTCGTACAGCATCTACCTGACGCACCATGTCGTGCTGTTCGCGCTCGCGCGTCACCTGCCAGAAATTCATGGAGTGGTACGCGCGCTAACCGCCGTGCTGATCACCCTGCTGCTGGCGGAGCTGATGCGTCGCTACGTTGAAGAGCCCTGCGCACAACTGCGACGGCGGCTGCATCAGCGGCGACGCCTGCCGCGGGTGATCCCCGCCATCAATCCCACCGAGGTCACCCGCTGATGCGTGCGCCAGCCCTCTATGCCGATCTGGTCCGTGCGGAAGAACCGGCTGCAACGGCGGCGCAGGTCGAGCAGCCTGCGACCCGGTTTCAGGCCACCACGGAAGAAGCCATCGACATCGCCCGCTCGCATGGTGGGCCGCTGCTGATTGATCTCGACGAAACCCTGTTCCTGCGCAACTCGACTGAACTGTTCATCGATTGCGCCCGGCCGCGCGTGCTGGCCTTGCTACTGCTGCGCATGCTGGACTGGCTCAAGCCCTGGCGCCTTACCGGCGGTGAGCGCACGCGTGACAACTGGCGTGCCGGCACCATCGCGCTGCTGATGCCCTGGACCTGGAGCCGCTGGTACCGGAGCGTGCGCGCGCTGGCAAGTGAATTTGCCAATCAGAAACTGATGGCCGTGCTGCGCCGGCGCAAGCTCGCCCCGGCGGTGGTGACGGTCGGATTCATGCCCATCGTCGAACCGCTGTGCCGCGCGATGGACCTGGGTGACACCCGCGTGGTCGCCTGCCGCCTGTTCCGGCCCGCCGACCGGCGCGCCGGCAAGCTGGAGCTGGCACGGCAGCACCTGGGTGCGGCGACGATCGAGGATGCCGCGGTCATCAGCGACTCGGCCGACGATCTGCCGCTGCTGCAGTCCGCCCGGCGCGGACTGCTGACGCAGTGGCCGGATGCACGCTTCATCCCTGCCCTCAGCCGCACCTATCTCCCGGGACAGTACATCTCGCGCGTCAAGCACGTGGGCCAGCGCTACATCTGGCGCGGCATCCTGCAGGAGGACTTCGCCTTCTGGGTGCTGGCTTCCATCGCACTGGCCAGCTCGCCCATCTGGCATGTGATCGGTCTGGGCCTGCTGCTGGTGTCGTTCTGGGCCATCTACGAGCGCGGTTACGTCGACAACGACAAGGTCGGCGCGCGGCACGAAGCGCATCCCAAGCTCAGTGCTGAATTCCATACCCATCCCGTTGCGACTCCGGCTGTCGAGCCGTGGGTCTGGGCGGCACTTACCGGTGCCATCGGCATCTACGCCATCTGGCTTCCGGGCGCGCCGACCGCGGGCGCTTTCATCCGCTGGGGCGCGGTGCTGATGCTGACCCACGTCTGGTTCCGCATGTACAACCGCTACGACAAGGGCACCCGAGTCTGGCTCTACTCCGGCCTGCAGGTGGGCCGCACTGCCGCCTTCGTCGCTGTGGTGCCGGTGTCCGAGATCGGCGTGGCCGCGCTGGCCGCGCATGTGGTGGCGCGCTGGATCCCGTATTACTTCTACCGGCACGGCAGCAATCGCTGGCTGACCGAGCAGTTTCATCTCACCCGCCTGATGCTGTTCTGCTGGCTGACCTTGCTGCTGGGCCTGGCCACCGGCCTGCCCGCCGTATTGAACTGGACCGGCGCGCTGCTGCTGGGCTGGAATCTCTTCCGCGCCAGGCACGAGCTGCGCGTGGCGCGGCGCCTGGCGCACCGCATCGACCGGCCGTTACCGCCATGACCCTGAGCATCTGCCTGGCCACATACCGGCGCAATGCGCAGCTGACGCTGCTGCTCGAAGACCTGCGCTTGCAGACACGGCTGCCGGACCAGCTGGTCGTCGTAGACAACGATGCGTCGGGCCACGCGCGGCCGGTGGTCGAGGCCTACAGCCGTGTAGCGCCGTTTCCGGTGCACTACGAAGTGCAGCCGGAAAAAAATATCTCCATCACGCGCAACCGCACCGTCGCCGCCGCCAGCGGGCAGTGGCTCGCCTTCATCGATGACGATGAGCGCGCGCCAGCCGACTGGCTGGAGCGCCTGGAGTGCGCCCGGCTCCAGCACGATGCCGATGGCGTACTTGGGCCGGTGGTGCCGGTGGTGCCCGCCTCGGCACCGGACTGGATCCGTCGCGGACACTTCTACGACTGGCCGCGCACGCGCAGCGGCAATCTGGTGCCGCACAACCATCTTCGTTTCGGCAACCTGCTGCTGCGCGGCGCGCTGCTGCGCGGCGGTGCTGCGCCGTTCGATCCCGCCTTCGGCCGCACGGGCGGCGAAGACGGTGATCTGCTGGTGCGCCTGGCCCGCGGTGGCGCGCGCATCGTCTGGTGCGATGAAGCGATCGTGCACGAGCCGGTGGAAGACGCACGGCTGTCGTTGCGCTGGCTGCTGCGGCGCTCGCTGCGCGGCGGTCAGGACTTTGCACGTCACACGCGGCGCGGTCTCTACGCGCAATCCGGCACGCTGGGCGCCGCTGCACTTTTCCTGCGCTCGCTGGTGCAGACGCTGGCAGCGCTGGCGCTGGCACTGGTGCTGCTGCCGCTGGGGCGCCACCGCAGCGCGCACTGGCTGATGAAGGCCAGCGCCAATCTGGGCAAGCTCTCTGCCTTCTGGGGCTGGCACTACCATGAATATGCTTGAGCTCTTCCAGCTGATTGCCGCGGTGGCCGTGCAGGTCGTAGCGCTACTGGCCGCGCTGGCCTGCGCCTATTTGCTGGTGCTGACGCTGTGGTCGCGACACCGGGCACCCAGCGCGCCCGGCGGCGCGAGCCTGCGCTTTGCGGTGGTGGTCCCGGCCCACAACGAGGCCGGCAGCATCGCGGGCACCGTGCACAACCTGGCAACGCTCGACTGGCCACAGGCCCAGTTTGAGATCCTGGTGGTGGCCGACAACTGCAGCGACGATACCGCTGCTGCAGCGCGCAGCGCTGGCGCGACTGTCCTGGAGCGACACGATGTCACGCGACGCGGCAAGGGCTATGCGCTGACGCACGCATTCGATCACGTGCTCGCGCGCGGCTGGGCTGACGCCGTCGTGGTGATCGACGCCGACACCCGCGCCGATGGCAACCTGCTGTCGGCGCTCGCAGCGAGTCTCGCCGCGGGCAACCTGGCGGTGCAGGCGCACTACGCCGTGCTCAATCCCGCGGATTCCTGGCGCACCCGGCTGATGACCATCGCCATGTCGGCGTTTCACACGGTGCGCTCGCGTGGCCGCGAACAGCTGGGCTGGTCCTGCGGCATCCGCGGCAATGGCTGGTGCGTGAGCGCGCGCCTGCTGCGCGAAGTACCGTACCGCGCCTACAGCATAGTCGAGGATGTGGAATACGGCGCACGCCTGGCGCTGGCCGGACACCGCGTGGCGTATCTCGAGGACGCCTGCGTGCGCGCGGAGATGGTGACGCGCGCCGAGCACGCGGCGCCCCAGCGCCGGCGCTGGGAACTGGGACGCAAGGCGCTGATCCGCAACCTGGTGCCGCCGCTGCTGCGCACCGGCGTGCGCTGCGACGACAGTCTCTGCCTGGAGCTGGCGGCCGACCTGCTGGTGCCGCCGCTGTCACAGCTGGCGGCAACCGTGCTGGCCGGCGGCCTGGCCGCCGCCGTGCTGCACCTGCCCACGGCACTCGCCCTCAACCTGTTCAGTCTCGCGGCGCTGGTGGTGTACGTGGGACGCGGCTGGCAACTCAGTGGCCTGGGCCTGCGCTGCGCACTCGACCTGCTGCGCGTGCCCTACTTCATGTTCTGGAAATTCATGGTGCTGCTGCGCCATGCCAGTTCCGGCTGGACCCGCACACAACGCGAACACTCATGAACACACCGGCCCGCACCGCCCTGGTCAAGCTGCTCTCCAGCGCTCTGCTCGACCAGGCGGTCCTGTCCGCCTGCAGTTTCGCCGTCAGCATCATCCTGATCCGCCACAGCGCCGATCATCAGTATGGCTACTACGTGCTGGCCACCAATGCCGTCCTGCTGCTGGTGACCTTGCAGAACGCGTTCTTCGGTGCGCCGCTGGTGAACTCGCTCACGCGGACGGCCGAAAGCGAACACGGCGTACTGGTGACCGGACTGCTGGGCGACCAGCGGCGCTACCTGCGCTGGGCTGCCGGCGCGCTGCTGGCGGCGAGCCTGCTGGCATGGATCGGTGGATTGACCCATGGGCAGACGGCGATGGTGCTCGCAGCCTTTGCGGTGCTGGCCATGACCATGCTCAACCGCGAGTTCTTCCGCATCGTGCTGATCGCCCGGCGCCGTACGCACACCGTGCTGCGTGCCGATCTCTGCTTTGTCGCCATCCTGCTGCCCGGCGTCTGGATCGCTGCACACAGCACCGCACCGGCGGTGTGGGCACTGCTCACCATGTGTGTGGCGGCTGTTGCCAGCGGCGGCGTGCTGGCGTGGGCGGCGCGGCGGGGTGGGCTGCTCATCGGCGCACGAAACGCCGAACAAGGCGCGCTGCGCCGGCTCGCGCCGCTGGGCGCCTGGGCCGCCGCCGGGGGGGCCATCCACTGGACCTTCAGCCAGGGCTACAGCTACCTGGTGGCGGGCACACTGGATCTGGAGGCAGTGGCGGCGATCTCCGCCGTGCGCCTGCTGATGATGCCGCTCAACCTGCTGTCGACGGGTCTCTACCAGCTGATGCTGCCCACCGCTTCCCGCTGGCTGCACACCCATGGTCCGGCTGTAGTGTTCCGGCGACTGCTGCTGATCGCCGGGGTCTTCCTGCTGCTGGCGTCGGTGTATTGCGGCATCGTCTGGCTTGCGCGCGGCTGGCTGTTCGGCTCGGTGATGCAGAAAGATTTTGCCAACCGTGATGTGCTGCTCTCGCTCTGGGGCGGAATTTTCTCGCTGATGGTCGCGCGCGACCAGCTGATCTTCCTGCCGGTGCTGGCCGAGCGCTTCCGCCAGCTCGCCGGACTGGCACTGGGTTGCGCCCTGCTCACGCTGGCGGTGAGCTATAGCGCCATGCAGGTCTACGGCGCTCCGGGCGCGCTCGCGGGCATGCTCGCTGGTGAGGCGGCCAACCTGCTGGGCGTGCTGATGCTGGCGCTGCACGAAACGCGGATACGGCGGCCAGCAGCCACCGTCCTGGTGGGCGGCACCGCCTGAGCGGCCTCGTCGTTGCGGAAATCCGCCCGGCGCCCCCTTAAAATCTCTTTATTTTGTGTCGACTATAGTTTCTTTCATTCGACATTTTTGCACGTCAAAAACGCTGGGCGCCGGGCCATGCATCGATACGTTTTTACGGTCAAACATGTAATTCATGCTGAAATTTCTCCAACTCTCCGTAAAAGATTCGAAAACATAAATTAGCTGAATCTTTCGTCACCGCCACACTCCAAGAATGCAACAACACTACGCAGCGCCCACGCAGGTTCTGCGAGATGGAGGAGGCGGCAGCACCTAGGAGTGGCTATGGACGGATACGCAGCATCATCGGCAGTACAGACCCAATTTCCGCATTACGGAGCGACGGTCGACTACACGCACGGCAGCGGTTCGTCACATCGCATCCAGGGCTTGATCTACGCTGCCGTCATCGCCGGCCTGCTTCCGGCCATCGTCCAGCTCAGCGGCGGCGCCTTCTCCGCTCCCTACCAGGTGCTGGCGATCCTGGTCGGCATCACCTGCTACTTCTCGCTGCGTCATCTCTCGCTCACCGCCGTCTGGGAAACCGGCCAGCGCGGTTCAGCCGGCACAGCGCTCCTGCTGATCTGGACCAAGATCGCCGTCGTCCTCTCGCTGGTCGCCGGTGTCACCGGCTACTACCGTTACTTCTCGCCGCAGATCATCACGGCCTGGTTCCTCACTGCGCCGGCATCGCTGGTAATCCTGAACGCGCAGCTGCGCAAGCTGATCCGCAGCAGCGAGCTGGTGGCTGGCGAGACGCGCACCGCCGTGATGGTGTTCGCCAACGATACGGCGCGGCAGTTCGCACAGCGCCTGCAGGCCTCGCACTCACACGACCTGCTCGGTTACTTCGAGGATCGCGATCTGGATCGCGTCGGCAGCATCGACACCGTGCCTTACCTCGGCACCACACGGACCATCGCCGACTACGTCAAGCAGCGCAGCGTCGACGTGGTCTTCATCGTGCTGCCGATTGTGGGCAGCGAACGCGCACTGGCGGTCGCCGAGTCGCTGGGGGACACCACCACCTCGGTGTTCTTCGTGCCGGACTACTGCGCATTCAGCACACTGGGCGCACGTGCCACCGAAATCAACTCGATGCCGGCGTTGGAGCTGATGGAGACGCCGTTCTATGGCGCCGACGGCCTGCTCAAGCGCGTCTTCGACATCGGCTTCTCGGCTTGCGCGCTGATCGCACTGGCCATCCCGATGCTGATCATCGCTGCACTGGTCAAGCTCACCTCGCGCGGCCCGGCGCTGTTCAAACAGCCGCGCTACGGCCTCAACGGCAAGGAATTCTTCGTCTACAAGTTCCGCACCATGACGGTGGCCGAGCGCAACCACGAGATCGAACAGGTCTCGCGCAACGATCAGCGCGTCACCCCCCTGGGCCGCATCCTGCGCCGCACCTCGCTCGACGAACTGCCGCAGTTCCTCAACGTGCTGCTCGGCGACATGAGCGTGGTGGGTCCGCGCCCGCACACGGTGGCGCACAACGAGCATTATCGCCGCCAGCTGCGCCGCTACATGAGCCGGCACAAGGTGCGCCCGGGCATCACCGGCCTGGCCCAGGTGCGCGGCCTGCGCGGCGAGACCTCCACGCTGGCGCTGATGGATGCGCGCATCCAGTGCGACATCGAATACATCCGGACCTGGTCGCTGTGGCTCGACCTGAAAATCATTCTCAAAACAATAATGCTGGTGATCAATGACAAGAACGCCTACTGAATCCGCCTGCCCTTCCCGCCACGATCAACCCGCACCGCTCGTCTCGCCCCGAGCGGTTTGCGCATATGTGGCACTCGGAGTTCTCCTGACCCAGGCGGCAGCGGCGGCGGAACTCAAGCTCGACACCAGCTTGGCCGCGGTTGGTCAATACGACTCCAATGTGCTGCGGGTCGAGCCAGGCCCGGTGCTGACGGCCGTCTCGCCCAGCGGTGAAACCAGCGACCGCGTGCTCAATGCGGTGGCCACGGCCAACCTGCAGTACAAGCTCGACCGCCAGCGGCTCTACGTCATGGGCGATGCGACGCGCCAGTGGTACAAGCGCTTCAACCAGCTCAATCACGACGAATACAGCGCAACCGGCGGCCTCGACTGGACCGGCGCCGACTGGATCGACGGCACCTTCAGCGTGCACCAGGATCACCGCATGGTGCCGGAGGCCGCGCGCCTGGTGCCCAGCCTCTCGCTCGATTTCCAGACCGATCAGAACGCCAGTGCCGGACTCAACGTCAACGTCGCGCCGCAGTGGCGGATGGAATCGAAATTCGACTGGATCAAGCAGGACTCGCCCTCGATCACCGCCCCGTTCTATCTGAACGAACGCGACTACACCGTCGCCGGCAAATATCTCGGGCTGGGTCAGGTCGCCATGGGCCTGCAGTTGCAGTATCAGGATGGCGTCTTCACCGGCCCGATCGTGCCGCCCAATACCGTGGTGACGCTGGCCATGTTGCCGCTGCCGCAGGGCACCAGCCAGTTTCACCAGTACAACGAAGACCTGACGGTGGACTACACCGTCAACCAGATGTCGAAGCTGACCAGCAAGCTCGGCGCCTCGCAGCGGCGTGTGCCCGGCAGCCCCAACGCCGCCGCCAACGGATTTACCGGCGAGCTGCAGTACAAGCGCACGGTGAGCGCATTGACCAAGGTCACGCTCGGGGTCTTCCGGCGCCTGCAGACCTTTCCCAGCTTTTCCGATTACGTCACCGAGTCCGGCGCCTCGGCGCAACTCGACTGGCAGCCGACACTCAAGCTCTACACCAGCGTGCTGGCGCAATACATCGACGACAGTTATCACGGCAGCGACCGCAGCGACAAACTCGCGCTGCTCGACGCCGGCGTCAACTACCAGTGGTTTGAACATTTCTCGCTCAAGCCCGGCTTTCACTTCGAAGACCGGAAATCGTCGACAACCTACAGCTACATCGACCGCATCTACAGCCTCGAAGCCAAGTTGATGTTCTGATCCCGCAAGGAGCACAAGCCATGGATGGTGAGACAGGCAGCGGCGCGCCGGGGCCGGCACGCCGCGCGGAGGCGCAGGCCGTGAACCTGGCCGACAACGCGTTTGTCTTCGATGATTTCGACGTGACGCGCTTCGTCGAGCTGGCCCGCAATTTCGGCGAATCGCACTACGGTTACGTGGTCACGCCCAATGTCGATCATCTGGTGCGCCTGCAACAGCAGCCGCGGTTCGCTCAGGCCTATAACCAGGCGTCCTACGTGCTGCTCGACAGCCGCCTGCTGGCGCGGCTGCTGCGCTGGCGGCGCAACATCGAGATCGCCACCTGCCCCGGCAGCGACCTGACCCAGGAGCTGTTCCGCACCAGTGTGCTGCCGCAGGACCGCATCGTCCTCATCGGCGGCAGCCTGACCCAGGCGCGCGAGCTGGGACTGCGCTTCGGTCTGGAGCGCGTGGCCCATTTCAATCCGACCATGGGATTCATCGAGCGCCCCGACGAGGTGGAACAGGTGTTGCGCTTCGTTGAATCGCATTCGCCGTTCCGCTATTGCCTGCTGGCGATCGGATCACCGCAGCAGGAGTACATCGCGCAGGAACTGCAGGTCCGGGGTTATGCGCGCGGGCTCACGCTGTGCGTGGGCGCGTCGGTTAATTTCCTTACCGGCGGAGAGAAGCGCGCCCCGCTATGGATGCAGCAGCGCGGCCTCGAATGGCTGTACCGCGTGCTGCAAAACCCGCAGCGCCTGCTGATGCGCTACCTGCGCGCCGCACCGGGTCTGGTGCGGCTGATGCGCGGCGCGCGCTTCGCCATGCGCAGCCGCCCGACGCCCGTGCGCGGCGGTGACATCATTTTGCCCAGGCAGGGATTACGCGCCCCTGCGGATCGAAGCGGTAGCGTCCATCCAGCCAGCCTTGGCCAAACAGGCTGATCGCCGCGTCGTAGTAGTTGGCCTTGCCAATGCCCACCTTGTGCTTGAGCTCGGCCTGGACCAGACGGCGCTGCTGGCGCTTGAGTTCCTCCTCGTCGCCGAGCGCTTTCAGATACGGCAGCACCGCACCTGAATATCCCAGCGGCAGGTACTGGTCGGCCAGCACCCGGCCGCTCACGGGATCGACCTTTTCCGGCGGCGCTTCGTAGCGGTGAATCAGCGCATCGTAGGGCGCCAGCTTCTTCACCAGAGCGCTGCCTGCGGCGCCGGACATGCCGGCCCAGGTGTAGACGCGGACCGCATCGTAACTGCCCACCGGCTGCGCCTCGCTGTCGGGTTTGACCGCACCACCCGGTTCAACCACGAACATGTCGGGTGCGACGCCCGCGGCACAGGCCTGCATCACCAGCGGTTCAAAATTTTCCCAGATCTTTTTCCATGGCCCCGCAGGGTCGACGGTGGCCAGGTAACGGAACATGAACGGCGGGTAGTAGCTGGTCACCAGCCGCACCCGGTTGCCTGACAGCCTGAAACCCTCCGGTCCCGGCAGCAGCAAGGGCCCCACGCCAGCCACGTCCGTGACTTCCTTCGCCTGGATCTGCGCGAGCATTTTGCGCGCCAGCGCGTCGTAGCGCGGTTCGTGCCACAGGCGCGCCGCCTCCAGCAGCGAGTACGCGATCCACAGATCGCTGTCGGCGGCTGAATTCTGGTCCTTGATGCCCCAGCTGCCATCATCGCGCTTGCCCCAGTGCCAGGCCGGCAGGCGTACGCCCAGCTGGTTCCAGGCCAGGTTGGAGGACGTCCACTTGAGGATCGTGTCAAAGCGCTCGCGCTGGTTGGCTACCAGCGCGAAGAACAGGCCGTAGGACTGGCCTTCCGAGGTGCTCTTGCCATCGAAGGTGATGTCAATGATGCGGCCATCGTCCTGGACAAAGCGGCTGACAAAGGTGTTCCACTCTGGCCATTCGGCGCCGGCGCTGGTTGCCGCGCAACTGAAACTGCAGGCGGCAATCAGGCCGGCCACGGTTATTTTTTTCCACTGGGACAAGGGCATGGGAGCAGGCAGAGTGAGCACCGGATGATGCTGCGGCATTGGACCGCTGCCGGCAGCGCGGGGTTCTCGTCATGGCCGTACCAACAGGTATAGGATATCCACAGAGGAAAGGATTCCTGCTATGAAAAACCATATGACGCGAAGCCGATTCGCGCTGATCGAGTTATGGCACGGACTCAAGCCCGTGCTCGCCATTGCAACTCTCACCATCTTCATCGTCTGGCTCACCCGCAGGCTCGGGCTGCCCGCAGAGCCCGATGCCACCACCGCCATCTCCCTGCTGCCCGGCGGCCTGAGCGACAGCCTGGGGCCGCTGCTGATGCTGGGCATGGCGGTGGCCATTGCAGCCGCGGCAGCGCTCGCTGCCATGCAGGCCCGTCATCGCCGTGACGCCCGCTCCCCGCGTGAAGCACAGGTGCTGGCGGAGATCAGCGGGCAGCTGCAGCAGCAGATCCTGCCGATGGAACAGCTGTCGCATGCCTATCCGCAGCTGATCGCGCGCATCGCGCGGCACTTCAAGCGGCAGGACAACCGCACACAGGACTGGCTGCTGCGCCCACACCCGGCGCTATCCAATCAGCGGCCGATCGATGTGCTGAAGCTGCCCGATGGTGAGGAGCGTGTGCTGCACGCGTTCGAGACCGGCCCCAATAGTTGACGCCACGCTTCGGGCGCCGCCCTACGGGGATTCCTAACGTTCGTGCAGGCTCTCGCTCTGGTATTGCAGCAGCGGGCTCAGGAAATATTCGATCACCCGCCGGTTGCCGGTCTTGATCTCCGCCGTCACCGATTCGCCGGGGGCCAGGTTCACCAGCCGCTCACCGACCTGCATCTTGGTCCGGTCAAGGTTCATGCTGTCGAATCCGAATTTCTCCCGCTGGTAGGTGAGCGTCTCATCCAGCTCCCTCACGTCTGGTATTGCGTATCGAACTTGCTCTCCGCCATTTTCTTTCCCTGATCCCGTATTTTCGTTTTGTGGCCGCATGATTGCTAGCCAATGGCGCGGAAGTCAATGGAAGCCCGCCATTCGCCGCTATGATGCAGGCGGCTCTAAAAACCTCCAGCAAATTGCGGCAGAACCATTACCCATGAACAACAAGACCTCCTGGCTGATTCCCAAGATCGTGCTGCTCGGCCTCTATGCCGCAGGCATTTACCTCTGGGTCACCGGCAACACCCACCACCTGGCCGTGTGGATCGCCGGGCTGACAGTGATTGCGCACATGCTGGAGATACCGGTGGCATTCAAGGTGCTTAAGCCCCTGAACCCGGACCCGCTGCGCACGGTGATCGGCACCGTGCTGTTCGGATTCACCTACTGGCTGCCGGCCAAGCGCGGCATCTACACGGTGCGCTGAGCCTTCAGCTTTTCAGCACCGACGCTTCGCCCTGCAGGCGCGCCACCACCACGGCGCCGCAGGAGTCGCCCCAGACATTCACCGCGGTGCGGCACATGTCGAGGATGCGGTCGACCGCCAGGATCACGCCCAGGCCCTCGAGCGGCAGGCCAATGGCGGTGAGAATCACCGAGATGGCGACCAGGCTGGCGGATGGAATGCCGGAGATGCCCATCGAGGTGACCAGTGCCATCCACACAATGAGGAACTGCGTGGTGAACGACAGCTCCAGGCCGTAGGCCTGCGCGAAGAACATTGCCACAGCGCATTCATACAGCGCGCTGCCGTCGAGATTGATGGTGGCGCCCAGCGGCAGCACAAAGCTGGTGACACGTTCGGATACGCCCGCGCGCTTCTGCAGGCAGTCGAGCGTTACCGGCAGGGTTGCCGCTGACGAACTGCTGGAGAACGCGGTGAGCAGGGCCGGCGTCATGGCGCGGAAGTGATTCCAGGGCTTGATCCCGGCCACCCATTTCAGCGTCAGCGGCATGGTGACGAACATGTGTACTGCCAGGCCCGCCAGCACCGCGAAGAAAAACAGCGCCAGCGGGCGGATGGCATCCCAGCCCGTCAGCGCCACGGTTTTTGCCACCAGGCCGAACACACCCAGCGGGGCAAACTTCATCACCACGCCGGTGATGCCCAGCATGATGTGCTGCAGGCCCTGCCAGAACTGCCGCTGCGTGCTGGCCAGGGGTTCCGGCAGGCGCGAGGCGAAAAACCCGAACAGCAGCGAGAACAGGATCAGGCCGAGGATGTCACCAGCCGCCGCCGCCTGGATCAGGTTGGACGGCACCATGCGCTGGAACACGTTGACGATGTCGGCGATGCCCTTGTTGCCGATTTTGTCGAGCACCTCGCTGCCGGCGGTGGTGAGGCCGAGCAGGTTGGCCGCGGGCTGCCCGTCGATGATGCCGGGCTTGATCAGGTTGACCATCAACAGGCCCGTGACCACGGCCAGCGCACAGGTGCAGACGTAGTAGACGATGGCCTGCAGGCCCATGCGTGAGAGCGCCGAGGGATCAGACAGGCCCAGCAGCGCCTGGATCAGCGAGGAGACGATCAGCGGCACCACCAGCATCTTCAGCGCGTTGAGAAACAGCGTGCCGAGAAAGCCGCCGGTTTCAACCAGCCAGGGTGCAGGGCCGATCAGCGTACCGGCGGTGATGGCCAGCACCAGGGCGATGCCAATCTGCCAGTGGAGTTTCAACGCACGGTCTCCGTTGCCAGATGGGAAGCGCCGGACCCGCGATTCGGGTCCGGCGCTGCGAGATTACGGCTTGGCCGGCGCTTCCGCCTCCGGCGCCTTGACCACCTTGATCTTCACCACGTTCTCGATCTGCTTGCGGTAGCCGGCGAATTCGGCGCCCGCGACCACGTCATGCTGCTGCTTGCGCGTGGTGTCGGCTTCGGCCTTGGCCTGCGGCTCCGGGTCCTGCACGGCGGCCAGCGCGAGTACGGCCACGCCGCCGCTGGCGAGCTTGGCTTCACCGAACTGCGGCTTGCCGGCCGCCGGCCTGGGCAGCTTGAACAGCGCCTGCACCACGGCGCGGTCGACCGTCGCGTTGTCGCGCTTGATCAGGCCGGGCGATTGCAGTTCCAGGTTCTTGGCCTTGAGCGCGTCGGCCAGCGGGGTGCCGGCGTTGGCCGCCTTCACGATCTCGTCGGCATCGGCCTGGGCCTTGGCGCGCGCAAGCTCGGTCTTGAGATCGGCCTTCACGGCGTCGGCGACTTCCTCGTAGCCCTTCTGCCGCGGTGCTTCGTAGTCGGACTTGCGGATCACGACCACCTTGTTTGCGCCCGACGCGATGGGCTTGCTGTTGTCGCCGTCCTTGATCACTTCATTGGAGAACGCGGCCTGCTTGACCGCATCGTTGGCGGTAATGCCCTGCCCGCCCGCACGGGTGATCCAGTCGGTGGTCTCGATCTTCAGGTTCAGATCGCGCGCCGGCACTTCCAGCGAAGTGGGATTTTCGAAGGCGAGCGTCTCAAGCTTCTCCTGCAATTCCTGGAAATGGCGCTGCGCTTCGCGCGTCTGGTAGAGATCAACCAGCTGCTGGTGCACCTCGGGGTCTTCGAAAGCCTTGGTTGCCGCAGCTTTGACGTCGTCGAGGCGGATCAGGTGCCAGCCGAATTCGGTCTCGACCGGCCCGCTGGTCTCGCCCTTGTTGAGATCGAACAGCGCCTTCTCGAACTTCTGCACCATCTGGCCCGTGCGCACCCAGCCCAGGTCGCCACCGGCATCCTTGGAGCCCGGATCGTCGGAGTTCTTCTTCGCCAGCTCGGCGAAGTCGGCCCCACCCTTGAGCTGCCCGGCCAGGCCCTCGATCTTCTTCTTCGAGGCCGCCTTGTCGGCACCGAAGTTGACCAGGATGTGGCGTGCCTTGCGTTCTTCCGGCGTCGAATAGCGCGCGCCCTTCTCGGCGTCGTAGATCACCTTAAGGGCGTCGTCCTTGGGCGGGGTACCTTTGGGCATGCTGTCGAGCGAGAGTTCGACATAGGCCAGCTTCACGCGCTCGGGCGCCATGTAGCGGCTCTTCTGTTCTTCGTAGCGCGCCTTCGCCTGCTCCTCGGTCACCGTCACCTGGCCTTCGTACTTCACCGGGTCCAGAACGGCGTACGCGAGCTGGCGCTGCTGGCCGGCCAGCTGAAACGCCTGCGCCGCTTCGACGTCGGTGACAAAGGCCGTGTCGAGCACCACTTCACGCATCTGCTCGCCGGCGATGGCTTCGCGCTGCTGCGCTTCGAAACGCTGGGGCGTCTGGCCGTAGCGCGTCAGCGTCTCGGTATAGGTCTGGGTATCGAACTTGCCGTCCTTCTGGAAGACGGGAATTTCCTTGAGGCGGTCGAACACCTGCGCATCGGTGGCGCGGTAACCGGCATCGTGCGTGAACTGGCGCAGCATCGATTCCTGCTGCATGTCGTTGAGCACGGCCTGGCGGAAACGCACCTGGTCGAACTGGTCGGCGCGGAAGCGGTCACCCATCAGCTGCTGCATCTGCTGGTAGCGCTGCTCGTACGCCGCCTTGAACTGCGACTCGTGGATTTCCTGGTCGCCGACCTTGACCATCACCGGGTCGCCGCCGCCGGTGCGCAGGGCATCCACGCCGAAAAACGCCAGCGGCACGCCGATCATGCCCACCACGAACCACGTAACCCAGCCGGTCAATCTGTCGCGGATGACTTGCAGCATTTGCCGAATTTTCCTTGTGCGGTTAAAACAAAACCCGGCGCGCTGCCGGGGTTTTTGAGGGCGCGGAGTATATCGGATTTGCCCTCTGCAACCGACCGTGCCGCATTGCCGGCAACAATGATTTCAAGGTCCTGCAGGCGGTGTCAGCGATCTCATCCTGAGCCCGGCGCCCGGCAAATTCATTGTTTTATTACGATGACTTATCTTAAGTAAAATCGATATTACATCAACGCTTTTGCAGGGAGCGCCGGAGCCGTGTCGATCCGGATTGGCTGCAAATGAGCCTTCCCCTGGCATCGCAGCCACTGCCGGTTGCCGCGCCTGCGCTTAACGTGTCGCCCGTCCATCCAGGACGAGGAAACACCGGATGAAAGAAAAAATTCCGACGGCTGGAATCGCCGCCAGGACCTGCCACGTCGCCATCGTCGGCACCGGCTTCGCGGGTCTGGGCATGGCCATCAAGCTCAAGCAGGCCGGCATGAACGACTTCGTGATACTGGAAAAGGCCGCTGACGTGGGCGGCACCTGGCGCGACAACAATTACCCCGGCTGCGCCTGCGACGTGCAGTCGCACCTTTACTCGTTCTCCTTCGAACCCAATCCGGACTGGTCACGCATGTTTTCTCCGCAACCGGAGATACACGCGTATCTGCGCCATGTCGCCGACAAGCATGCGCTGCGTCCGCATATCGAATTCTCCAGTGAAGTGACGCAGGCGCGCTGGGATGAGAGCGAACACCTCTGGCGCCTGCGCACCGCCGATGGCCGCAGCTTCGCCGCGCGCGTGCTGGTCTCAGGTATGGGCGGCTTGTCGCGCGCTGCCTACCCTGCAGACATCAAGGGGCTGGAAAACTTCCATGGCAAGACCTTTCACTCGCAGCAGTGGGACCACGCCTATAGGACTGAAGGCAAGCGCATCGCGGTGATCGGCACCGGCGCTTCCGCCATCCAGTTCGTGCCGCAGTTGCAGAAGAGCGCGGCGCGCGTGGATCTGTACCAGCGCACACCGCCATGGATCATGCCCAAGCCCGACCGGCGCGTAAGCGTGCTCGAACGCGTGCTGTTCCGCCGCCTGCCGCTCACCCAGCGTCTCATGCGCGGCGCGATCTGGAGCATGCTGGAGACACGCGCGCTGGGCTTCGTGGTGGACCCGCGCCTGATGAAGCTCGCGCAGAAGATGGCGGAGCGCCACCTCGCCAGGCAGGTCAGGGATCGCGGGCTGCGCGCCCGTCTCACGCCCGACTACACCATGGGCTGCAAGCGCGTACTGATCTCCAACGACTACTACCCGGCACTGACACAGCCCAATGTCGACGTGCTCACCTGTGGCATCCGCGAAGTGCGCGCGCACAGCATCGTCGGCAACGACGGCGTGGAGCGCGAAGTCGATGCCATCGTCTTCGGCACCGGCTTCCAGGCTGCCGACCCGGTGCCGGCCGGGATGCTGTTCGGTGCGGACGGCCATGACATCGTCGATGACTGGAAAGACGGTTGCGAGGCCTACAAGGGCACCACCGTCACCGGCTTTCCCAACCTGTTCATCCTGGTCGGACCCAACACCGGCCTGGGCCACAGCTCGATGGTCTACATGATCGAGTCGCAGGTGAGTTATGTGATGCAGGCGCTCGATCAGATGCAGCAACGGGGTCTGACCCGCCTCGACGTGAAGCCCGAGGTGCAGGCCGCGCACAATGCCAGGCTGCAGGCCAGCCTTAACCGCGCCATCTGGAGCGCCGGCGGCTGCAAGAGCTGGTACCTGCATCCGTCGGGCAAGAACACCAGCCTGTGGCCGGGATTCACCTTCCAGTTCCGGCGCGCGCTGCGGCGCTTCGATCTGCGGGCCTATCGCACCGCCACCCTCGCGCAGAAAGCCGCAGTCTGAGAAAAAACATGAAGTCATTCGAGAACAAGGTCGCCGCCATCACCGGTGCAGGCTCTGGCATGGGCCGCACACTGGCCCTGCGGCTGGCGGCGCAGCGCTGCCACCTGGCGCTGTCCGACGTCAACGAGACGGGGCTAAAGGAAACCGCCGAACTGGCGGCACGCGCGGGCCTCAAGGTGACGCAGGCACGCGTGGACGTGGCCGACCGCGCCGCCGTCTACGCCTGGGCCGACCAGGTGGTGCGCGAGCATGGCAAGGTCAACCTGATCTTCAACAATGCCGGCGTGGCGCTGGGCGCCACGGTGGAAGGCATGTGCTATGAAGACTTCGAGTGGCTCATGAACATCAACTTCTGGGGCGTGGTTTACGGCACCAAGGCCTTCCTGCCGCACCTGCGTGCCTCGGGCGACGGTCACATCATCAACACCTCCAGCGTCTTCGGCCTCGCCGGCATCCCCAGCCAGAGCGCCTACAACGCCGCCAAATTCGCCGTGCGCGGCTTTACCGAATCCCTGCGCCAGGAACTGGACCTGCAAAAGATTCCCGTGTCGGCCACCAGCGTGCATCCCGGCGGCATCAAGACCAACATCGCCCGCGCTGCACGCACCGATGTCTCGCTGCGGACGCTGGGCATCAACGACACAACCGCCTCGGCAGACTTCGAAAAAATGTTTCACACCAGCGCCGACAGCGCGGCGGCCACCATCCTCAATGCCGTGCGGCGCAACAAGCGGCGCGTACTGATCGGCCCCGACGCCTATCTGCTCGACTGGATGGTCCGGCTCTTGCCTGCGCTCTACCAGCGCATCACCAGCCTGTTCGTGCGCGTCTCCACGTAGCGACAGTGGCCGTTGCCTAAACAAAACTCATTACAGGGCTGTTAACAGCGCACCGTTCATCGCGTCAAGTTGGTCGGTGAGTCATCCGGCAGTGTCGATCTCGCTGCATTTGTTAAACTGCCGCACGAAGGATCGAACCACTCCCAATCTCGCCTCATGACACTGCTACAGGGCCGTCGCGGTATGAGAGTCCTCGTCACCGCGCTACTGTGCGCCGGCTCCGCGCTGGCGTCGGAACCGCCGACTGACGATGCCCAGCTGAAGCTGGATGCCGCCATCCAGGGGCTGAAGGAAGAGGTCATCAGCTTCAACCGCGAAGCCAGCGACATCGAAAGCGGCATTCTTTACCCGAATCATTCGCGCACCGACATCTATATCGGTGTGCAGGTGGGAGCGTTGCTGATCCACACGGTCAAGGTCACCGTCGACGACCTGCCCTCGCAGAGCTACACCTTTACGGATGCCGAAGCCCGCGCGTTGCTCAACAGTGAAGGGCTGCACCGGGTGATGCGCATCTCGCTGGATCAGGGGCCACACCGTCTGGCCGCCGAATACACCGCGCAATACGCCGACGCCAAACCCGACGCAGCGTTGATCGGCGGGAAGTACGAAGCCATCTTCGACAAGTTTGGCCGCGAGGCCGATCTGGAGATCCGCATCGCGCGCAACTCGCGCCTGTCGGCCCCTGAAGTGCGCCTGCGTGAATTCCGCCCCGCCGGAGCCAACGAGAAAGTGGCCGCCGACAAGACCCCCAAGCGCCGCGCTCCCTTCAAGCTGCCGAGGCTGCCATGGCAATGAAGCCCGCCCGCCTGGCCTGTCTGGCTGGTGCCGCGCTGCTGGCGGCAGGCACCGCGTATGCGGCAGATGTGTATGCGCCGGGCAGCAAGTCTGATCCGCACCTGCGTTCAGTTGCTTACCTCACCGCCGCGCAGAAGAACCTCAGCGCCCTGACCGAACTGCTGCAGCTGCGTGGTGGCCGCGACAGCGGCGACCTGCCTGCCGAATACCAGTGGCAGCTGGCGCAGGCCTACGTCAACTTCGGCATGGGCACACGTGCCCAGGGCCTGTATCGCAACCTCGCCGAAACCAGCCCCGATCCGGTGCAGCTGGCGCGTGCGCGCCTGCGCCTGGCTGAATTCCAGTACGAGCGCGGTTATTGGGAAGAAGCGCGCGCCACGCTCTACTCAATGCGTGAGAAACTGCCCGACGACGTGGTCGACGAGTGGCAGGATCAGCTGTCGCGCGTGCTGCTGGCCGAAGGCCGCTACCGCGACGCGGTGGAAGTGCTGGCCGAGCTGAAGAACGCCAACCGGCAATCGGAGTACACGCGCTACAACTATGGTGTCGCGCTGGTCAACAACGGCGACATCAAGAAGGGCCGCGAAACCATCAGCCGTGTCGGCCGCCTGCGTCCGGACAATGTCGAGAACCTGGCATTGCGCGACCGCGCCAACCTGGCGCTGGGCTGGCACTACCTGCGCGCCGAGCTGGCCAACAATGCCCGCGAAGCGTTCTACCGCATCCGCAGCGCCGGCCCGTACAGCAACCGCGCCCTGCTTGGTCTGGGCTGGGCTGAACTGGCGCCGGGCAGCAAGGCGGCGGTCAAGGACATTCCGGACGACCTTGCGCCGTTCTCCACCTTTGCCTCACTGGGCGGTCTGCTGCGCCCCGGTTTCCTCAACCGCGATACCAGCAAGCTCGGGCTCGGCCAGTTCAGGCTCGACAACATTTCGCCGGAAGAAGCGTCGGCGTTGCGCCGCGCACTGGCGGCCTGGGTGGAACTGATCCAGCGCGACCCGCTGGACCCCGCGGTGCAGGAGGCTTACCTGGCCATTCCCTACTCGCTGGATCGCCTGGGCGCGCACACCGAAGCCCTGCAGTACTACGAAAAGGCAGTCGAGCACCTGGAGCAGAACCGCCAGCGTCTCGACTTCGCAATGACCAAGCTGAAGAAGAACACCATGGTGGAAACCGTGGTGCGCCGCGACAGCGGCTCGGAAGCCGGCTGGCAGTGGAAGCTCAAGGACCTGGCCGACACGCCCGAGACCTACTACCTGCAGACGCTGATCGGCGAACATCGTTACCAGGAAGCGCTGAAGAACTATCGTGATGTGCGCCTGATGGCGCGCACCCTGGATGCCTGGGGCGAGCGCCTGAACTCACTGCAGCTGGCGCACGCCGCCACCTCCGCCGAGGACGTTTCGCCCGAGCAGCTGTTCGTGCGCGCGAAGGAAGGCTGGGTCGAGCCGTGGCGCAACATCAAGATCCAGCTGCGCATGGAAGAAGAGCTGTCGCCGCCAGGCACGACCGAAGGCAGGATGACCCAGGTGGCCGATTCCCCGATCGAACTGCAGCTGGCACCGGCCCCGGCGCGCTTCAACGGCCCGGCCGAGCGCATCGCCGACCTGCGCACGCGCATGGGCAACCTGCGCGCGCTGGTCGCGACCGCCGGCGGCGAGGAGGCCAGGATCCTGCAGGAACTGGGCACCAAGGAACTGCTGGGCCAGAAGAAGCAGGTCGAGAAGTATCTGGTTGAAGCACGTTTCGCGCTGGCGCGCCTGTACGACCGCCAGCTCAATGGCGAATCGCGCAAGCCTGAAGCGGGCAAGCCGGCCGAAGAGAAGAAGAGCCTGTTCAACCGCTTCCTCAATCTCTTCGGCAGCAGCGACAAGACGTCCCGCGACAAGGGAGGCAGCAAATGAGCCATTCCCCCCGTCATGGTGCGTTTGCCCTGGGCGTGCTGCTGGCCCTGACCGCTTGCACACCTGAGATCGTGAAGAAGTCGGCGCCGCCGATCGGCGACGTGGTCGATAAGCCCAAGCCCGACGACAAGGTGCTGCCCATCATCCCGTCGGAGCAGATCGCGGTGGACCCGAAAAAGGCCGCCGACAATTACCGCAAGCTGCTGGCACTCAAGCCTGACGACAAGACCCAGGCCGAATCGATGCGCCGCCTGGCCGACCTGCAGGTGCAGATGGAAGACGCGCGCGGCAACGACGCGCCCGAGAGCACCACCTCGATCAAAGAGGCAATCCAGCTCTACAACGACCTGCTGTACAAGCAGCCGGACGATCCCAACAACGACCGCGTGTTCTACCAGCTGGCCCGCGCCTACCAGAACATCGGCGACATGGACGCGGCCATCGATACCCTGGCCCGCCTGACCACCCGTTATCCGCAGTCCGACGTCGCCGGCGACGCGCATTTCCGCCGCGCCGAACTGCTGTTCGCCCGCACGCGCTACGCCGACGCCGAGGCCGAGTACAAGGTGGTGATGGACCTGGCCGATGCCACGCCCTTCTTCCAGAGCGCGCAGTACAAGTACGGCTGGGCCCGCTACAAGCAGGCCAACTACGAAGGCGCCATCGAAACCTTCAGCGCAATCCTCGAGCGCGAACTGCCGCCGGGCGCGCTCTACGACACCAAGCTGGCGCTTGAGGCCGTGGCCAAGAACAAGAGCGACCTGGCGCGGGATTCACTGCGCGTGGTGTCGCTGTCGTTCGCGGCGCTGGGCGGCGGCAAGGCTGTCAACGAATACTTCGCCAAGCACGGCGCGCCGCGCTTCTATCCCCTGGTTTACACCTCGCTGGGCGAGCTGGAACTGGAAAAAGAGCGTTACAGCGAAGCGGCTGAAACTTACGCCGCCTTCATCGAGCGCTACCCGACCGACGCCTACGCGCCGGCCTTCCAGACCCGCGTGATCAAGGCCTACGACGCCGGCGGCTTCCACGACCTGGTGGCACGCGAAAAGGAACGCTACGTCACCACCTACGATCCGTCCGCGCCGTACTGGGCGGGCAAGCCGGCCTCCGCCGAAGTCATGTCGGAACTGCGCCTGCACTTGGAGGATCTGGCCAAGCACTATTACGCCAAGGCGCAGGCGCAGCCCAAACCGGCCGAGGGGACCACGGCAGCACCGCCGGCCGATTTCCTGGTTGCGGCCAAGTGGTATCGCCGCATCATCCAGCTGTACCCGAAGGACCCGCAGGTGGCGCAGATCAACTTCATGGTCGGCGAGTCGCTGTACAACGGCGGGCAGACGCTGGAAGCGGCCAAGGAATACATGCACACGGCCTACGACTATCCGCCGCACCGCCGCTCGGATGAGGCGGGTTATGCCGCGGTGCTGGCGTATGAGCGCTATGCCAAGGAAGTCAAAGCAGAAGAGCGCCCGGCCGTGCTGCGCGAGACCATCGCCTCCAGCATGAAGTTTGCCGATGCTTTCCCCAAGCACGCGCAGGTTGCCCGCGTGCTCACGCGCAGCGCCGAAGACCTCTACGAGCTCAAGGACTACGACGAGGCCATCGTCGTTGCCGGCCGCGTCATCACCTTCCCGCGCGAAGTCGACATCAACCTGCGCCGCAGCGTGTGGAGCGTAACCGCCGACTCGCAGTTCGCCCTGAAGAAGTATCCGGAAGCGGAAAAGGCCTATACGCAGGAACTCAACCTCACCGCGCGCAACACCGCCGCCTATGCGCAGGTCACCGACCAGCTGGCAGCGGCGATCTACAAACAGGGTGAAGCGGCACGTGATGCCGGCGATCTGCGCAGCGCGGCGCTGCAGTTCCTGCGCGTGGGCAAGGTGGTGCCGTTTGCCAAGATTCACGCCACCGCAGACTACGACGGCGCCACCATGCTGATCCAGCTCAAGGACTGGCCGGCTGCCGAAACGGTGCTGGAAGGCTTCCGCACCCAGTTCCCCGGTCACGCTCTTGAAGCCGATGTCGACAAGAAACTGGCGGTGGTCTACCAGAGCGACAACAAGCCGCTGCAGGCCGCGCAGGCTTACCGCCGCATCGCCGCGCGCACCACCGAGACCAACGACACCCGCCGCGAGGCCGCATGGCTGGCCGCGACGCTGTTCGACCAGGCCAAGTCGCCGGACGACACGACGCGCGCCTACGAGTTCTACGTGACCGGCTGGCCGCGTCCGCTGCAGCGCGCGATGGATTCGCGCCGGCGTCTCGCGGACCTGGCCCGTGACCGCAACGATCAGGCCAAGCGCATGTACTGGCTGCGCGAGCTGATCGCCGGCGATGAAGGTGCCGGTGCCGAACGCTCGGACCAGAGCCGCGGCATGGGTGCTACCGCTGCACTGGAAATCGGGCGGCTGGTGGCAGCCGAGGTCAAGGGCATCGCCCTGACGCTGCCGCTGGAGAAGTCCCTGCCCCGCAAGAAGCAGGCGATGGATGCGGCTATCAACGCGCTGTCGAAGGCCGCCAACTACGGCTACGCCGAAATCACCACGGCGGCCACCTATGAACTGGGCGTGCTGTACCAGGACTTCGGCAAGTCCATTACCGATTCCGAGCGGCCGAAGAAACTGTCGGCCATGGAACTGGAGCAGTACAACGTGCTGGTCGAGGAGCAGGCGTATCCATTCGAGGAAAAGGCCATCAGCACGCACGAAGCCAATCTGAAGCGCATTGCACAGGGCGTGTACGACCAGTGGGTGGTCAAGAGCGCGCGCGCCCTGGCGGCGATGGCGCCCGCCAAGTACGGCAAGCGCGAAAAGGGCGAGGATTCCTATGCGACCCTCAAGTAAGACGTCGATGCGGCATCTGGCGCTGGCGGCTGCCGCCCTGCTGCTCTCGGCCTGCAGCATTCTCAGGCCCATAGACGACGGCTCCTCGTCAACCTTCGAACGCGGCCAGCGTCCGGCCAAGCCGGGCGAGACCACGGCGGCCACGCCAGGCAAGCCTGGTGAGAAGCCGGCCGAAGCGCCCAAACCGCCGGACAAGGGCGACCCGCAGGCGCGTTTCGATCAGGCACTGACGCAGATGAAAGGCAACCAGGCGGCCGAAGCCGAGGCCTCACTGACTTCGCTGATCCAGGACTTCCCGGAGTTCGCCGGGCCGTGGACCAACCTGGGCATCCTCTACGCCAAGTCCAACCGCGCGCCGCAGGCGATCAACGCCTTCAACAAGGCGATCGAACGCAACGACGACGACGCCACCGCCTACAACTGGCTCGGCATCCTTTACCGCCAGCAGCGCGACTACGGCCGTGCCGAGAAGGCGTACAAGGCTGCCATCGATGCCAAGCCGGATCTGGGCCTGGCGCATCTCAACCTGGGCATCCTGTATGACGAATACCTGCAGCGGCCGATGGATGCGCTGGCGCAGTACAAGGAATACCAGCGCCTGGGCGGCAAGGATGACCTGCGCGTATCCGAATGGATTGCCGAGATCGAACACCCCGAGCTTGCGCGCAGCACCGGAGCGCAGCGATGAAGCACGTCTGGCTCGCGTTCCTGCTGCTGCCGCTGGCCGCCGCAGCCCAGCCGCCCGCTCCTGCAGGCTCGCCGGATGAGCAGCCCGCCATCAGTGGAGAGGTGGATGCGGAACCGGCAGCGGAATCTTCCGGGCAGCCCGCAATCAAGCGCAGCAGCAGCGTCGCGCCGATGCCGGCAGCGCCCGCCGCGCGCAAGGCACCGCAGATCGGCGTGAACGTGGTGGGCGAACGCGAATCACCGATCGGCCTGTTCATCACGCCTTGGCGCAATGCGTCGGCCGAAAAGGACATCGACCGTCCTGCCCGGCTGCTGCAGGAGGAACTCTTGCCGATGGATGAAGACGTGTTCGTGCGTCAGACCGAGTACTACGAAGCGCTCTCCGGCGCGCTGAAGGAAAAGAATGCCGTGACGCCGCATGTCGATCTGATGCCGGTGCAGCCATGAGTGCCAGCGCCGGCGCCCCTGAAAAAGGCAGTTTTATTTATTCGCATTATTTGTTTTTAAGTTATTATTTAATCACGCCGAAAATGGCGGGCGCCGAGCCTGCCGTCATCGTCTCTTTTACTCACTGAAGCGCATTACAGAGGACTGCAGCAATGGAATTCCTGACTCACATCCTGAGCTTCTTCCAGAAGGGCGGAACCTTCATGTACCCGATCGCGCTGGTGCTGGCGCTCGGCCTGGGTATCGCCATCGAGCGCTTCTTCCTGCTGCGCCGCGCCGCGCGTGACAACGCCGCGTTGTGGGCCGAACTGCAGCCGCTGCTGCAGCAGCGTGACTTCGACGGCGCCGAGCGCACCGCCAGCAGCTCTGACACCGCCATCGGCCGCGTCATGACCTCGGCCCTGCAGCACGCGCGCAGCAACGGCGCCAGCCGCGGCGAGCTGGAAGTGGCCGTGGAAGAGAGCCTGATGGAAGTGACCCCGCTGATCGAAAAGCGCACGCACTACCTGGCCACGCTGTCGAACATGTCCACGCTGCTGGGCCTGCTGGGTACGGTGGTGGGCCTGATCGGCGCCTTCGCCGCGCTGGCCAAGGCCGACGCTGCCGAAAAGGCCGACCTGCTTTCCGCCGGTATTGCCGAGGCCATGAACTGCACCGCCTTCGGCCTGATGGTCGCCATCCCCTTCCTGCTGATGCACTCGTTCCTGCAGACGCGCACCAACGAGCTGATCGACGGCATCGAAATGTGCTGCATGAAGCTGATCAACGCGCGTACGGCGACGTCGAACCGCTGAACCACGGATCCGGCCCACCAACGGAACTTCGCCCGTGAAGTCGAACCATCGAGTCAGGCGCATGCAGCGGCATAACCGCATGCGCGCCGGCGCCGTACAGCTGAACCTCGTGTCGATGATCGACGTGTTCGCCGTGCTGGTGTTCTTCCTGCTGCTGTCGGCCTCGCTGGCGGCCGACCGCCTGGCCACGCTTGGCCTGGACCTGCCGACCGACAGTCCGCCCAAGATCGAGACCACGCCGCCCAAGGTGCTGACCGTGACCGTGCACCGTGACGGCAAGCTGGAGCTGGCTGACCGCAACGGCACGCTGACGCAGATTCCGGGTACCACCGAAGGCCGCGACCTGAAGACGCTGGCCGATCACCTGCTGGCGATCAAGCAGGCCGATCCCAAGGAAGAAACCATCACCCTGCTGCTCGAGCCGGATGTGCCCTACGACGCGCTGGTGCAGGTGATGGACACCGCGCGCACGGCACCGGGCGAGGCCATTTTCGAGAACGGCTCGCATGACATGTTCCCGCTGATTTCCATCGGCGATGCGCCCACGGCGCAGGCAGGTGCGCCATGAGATCACCGCGCAAGGTGCGCCGCATCGAGCGGCAATACGTGCAGGGCGGCCGCGCCGTGCCGATCAACATCGTGTCGATGATCGACATCTTCGCCATCCTGGTGTTCTACCTGCTGGTGTCGATTGCCGCGGTGGAAATGCGCCCGAACGACTCCTCGCTGCAGCTGCCCAAATCCAGCTCGCGCGAGCATCCGCCCGAGGCCACCCAGCTGATGATCACGACCAAGGAAGTGCTGGTCGACAACAAGGTGGTGATGAACACGGCCGACGCGATCAACGCGCCCGGCAACGACCTGCCCGCCCTCAAGGCGGCGCTGGAAGCCAAGGTGGATCTGAAGATCATTGAAGGCGACCAGACCGGCGGGCTGACCCGCGGTGACGTCAACATCCTGGCCGACAAGAGCATCACCTACGCCGTGCTGAAGAAGGTCATGACGACCTGCTCGCAGGCCAAGTTCGCGCGCAGCTCGCTGGCGGTAGTCGAGCGCAAGGGAGCCAAGCCATGACGGCCGACTTCATCCTGGGCCGCTGGGACTACGCCGACGCCGCGGAGCGCCGCTACAAGCGCGTGATGCGCGTGGTGATCGGCCTCTACCTGATCTTCGGCGTGCTGATCCCGTTGCTCAAGCTGGTGGGTGTGCAGGAAGGCGGCGGCGACAGCGGCAAGCAGCGTTACGCCAAGCTGGTACAGGCGCAGCCCGCGCCGATCGCGCCCAAGGCGGAAGAACCGCCTCCGGCACCCGAGCCCACGCCCGAGCCGCCCAAGCAGCAACCCAAGCCCAAGGAAGTGAAGCCTGAGCCGACGGTGGAGCAGCAGCAGCAGCACGCGCGCCAGGTGGCGCAGCGCAGCGGGCTGATGGCCATGGCTGATCAGCTGGCCGATCTGCGCGACCGCAATATCACCAGCGTGGAAGGTTCGCGCCCGCTCACCTCCGCTGCGCCCGCCACTGGCGGCGCCAGCACGGCGGACAGCCAGATGTTTGCAGCCAGCGCCAGCCAGAGCAGCGGTGGCATTGCCAGCAGCACCAACGGCGCCGGCCGGCGCCAGAGCGGCACCCAGCTGGACCAGCGCAAGACCACCACGGTGCAAAGTCCGGTGGGCTTCGGCAAGGACCAGACCAAACCCGGCCAGGGCGGCGACAAGCTGATCGCCGGACGCACGCTGGAAGAAATCCAGCTGGCGTTCGACCGCACCAAATCGGCCTTCTATCAAATCTTCGATCGTGCGGCGCGCAGCAATCCGAACATCAGCACCGGCAAGATCGTGGTGAGCCTCACCATCGCGCCGGACGGTTCGGTAACGGACTGCCACGTGGTGTCGAGCACCTTCGGCGATCCCGAGCTGGAAGGAAAGGTCGTGGCGCGCGTGAAGCTGATCAACTTCGGCGCCAAGGATGTTCCGGTCTTTACCTACCCGAACTACCCCATCAACTATCTGCCCTCGTAGAAGCAGCCCCTGACAAGGCTCCGTTAAAATACCCGGCAACGATCTTGCCGACCGGCATGTTTTCAACGGAGCAGTCATGGGTTTTCTCGCAGGCAAAAAAGCACTGATCACCGGCGTCGCGTCGGACCGTTCCATCGCCACTGGCATCGCCGAGGCGATGAAGCGCGAGGGCGCCGAGCTGGCCTTCACCTACCAGGGTGAGCGCCTCAAGAGCCGCGTCGAGGAATTCGCGGCCAGCGTCGGCAGCAAGATCGTGCTGCCGCTGGACGTCTCCGAAGACCAGCAGATCGACGAAGTCTTCAGCGAACTGGGCAAGCAGTGGGGCTCGCTCGACGTGCTGATCCATTCCATCGGCTTTGCCCCGCGCGAGCAGCTCGCCGGCAAGTACCTGGACGCGGTGACGCGCGAGGGCTCGCGCATTGCGCACGACATTTCCTCGTACTCGTTCGCCGCCCTGGGCAAGGCTGCCCGCCCGCTGATGGCCGGCCGCGCCGGTGCCATGCTCACCCTCACCTACCTGGGCGCCGTGAAGGCGGTGCCGATGTACAACGTCATGGGCCCCGCCAAGGCCTCGCTGGAAGCCTTTCCAGCACATTGGGATCCTAAGCTTAGAATTCCACGTGGACAAGTTGTCGCG
>JADMIO011429220.1_pt1 | contig 83106 bp, 78 predicted proteins | sample 8958161 | NCBI WGS metagenome assembly JADMIO01 (sample SAMN16585339, study PRJNA669376) | soil metagenome | isolation source: Crop rotation soil | place: USA: Cullars Rotation, Alabama | collected 2011
CGACTTCAAGTCACGTGAATTCCAAGCTTCGGATCCCACTGTGCTGGAAAGCACGAGGAGGGCGTCGTGCTGCATCCGGGGCCGGTCAATCGCGGCGTCGAGCTGAGCCCCGACGTGGTCGACGGCCAGCGCTCGGTCATCTTCGACCAGGTCACGAACGGCGTCGCCGTGCGCTGCGCGGTGCTCGCGCGCTGCGCGCGCGCCCTGGCGGAGGCCGCGTGATCGCGCGCACCGTCATTCGCGGAGCGCGGCACTGGCGCACCGGCGCGATGATCGACGTCGCGATCTCGGGCGGCCTGATCGAGTGGGTGCGCGAGGCCGGCGGACCCGCGGGCCCGGGCGACGACGCGTTCGACGCCGGCGGCGCGGTGCTGGCGCCGGGGCTCGTCGACCTGCACGTTCACCTGCGCGAGCCCGGGCAGTCGCCGAAGGAAACGATCGCGACCGGCACGCGCGCGGCGGCGGCCGGCGGCTTCACGGCGGTCGCGTGCATGCCGAACACGCACCCGATCGTCGACACGCCGGCGTGGGTCGAGTGGGTGCTCGCGCGGGCGCGCGAGTCGGCGTCGTGCCGCGTGCTGCCGATCGCGGCGGCGACGCTCGGCCAGAAGGGCGAACAGCTGACCGAGATGCACGCGCTCGCGCGCGTGGGCGCGGTGGCGTTCTCCGACGACGGACATCCGATCGCATCGGCCGAGGTGATGCGGCGCGTGCTCGAGTACGCGCGCCCGACCGGCTGCCCGATCGTGTGTCACGAGGAGGACCCGGCGCTCAGGGGGCGCGGCCAGATGCACGAGGGCGCGGTGTCGGCGCGGCTCGGCCTGCGCGGGATTCCGGCGGCGGCGGAGACGGTGATGGTGCGGCGCGACGTCGAGCTGGCGGCGCTCACCGGCGGCCGCGTCCACCTCGCGCACCTGTCGTGCGCGGGCTCGTTCGACGCGCTGCGCGACGCGAAGCGCCGCGGGCTGCCGGTCACCGGGGAGACGTGCCCGCACTACTGGACGCTCACCGACGAGTCGATCGGCGAGTACGACACCGCGGCGAAGATGAACCCGCCGCTGCGTCCGGCCGCCGACCGCGAGGCGACCATCCGTGCGATCGCCGACGGCACGATCGACTGCCTGGCCACCGACCACGCGCCGCACACCGGCGAGGAGAAGGCGCAGCCGTTCGAGGCCGCGCCGTTCGGCATCGTCGGGCTCGAAACGGCGCTGGCGCTGACGATCACGGGACTCGTTCGGCCCGGCCACCTCACGCTCCCGCGCGCGCTCGAGCTGTGGACCGACGCGCCGCGGCGCGTGTTCGGGCTGCCGGCGGTCGCGCTCGAGGCGGGCTCGCCGGCCGATCTCGTGCTCCTCGATCCGGACGCCGAGTGGACGGTCGATCCGGAGCGCTTCCATTCGAAGGGACGCAACACTCCGTTCGCCGGCTGGACGCTCGCCGGGCGCGTGCGCGCGACGTGGTGCGCGGGAACCCTCACCCACACGGACGTGGAGCCGGCCGGGACGCCGCGACTGGGCGCGGTCCCGATGGGGATCGCCTGATGGCGCGCCGCCCGCCCGCCATCCTCGCGCTCGAGGACGGCCGGATCTTCCGCGGCGAGAGCTTCGGTGCGCGCACCGAGACCACCGGCGAGGTGGTGTTCAACACGGCGATGACCGGCTACCAGGAGGTGATGACCGATCCGTCCTACTGCGGGCAGATCGTCACCTTCACCTATCCGCTGATCGGCAACTACGGCGTCAACACCGCGGACTACGAGAGCGATCGTTTCCGCGCGCAGGCCATGGTCGCGCGCGAGGTGTGCGAGCACCCGAGCAACTGGCGCTCGAGGGGCAAGCTCGGCGATCTGCTCGAGGAGAAGGGGGTTCCCGGCATCTGCGGAATCGACACGCGCGCGCTCACGCGCCATCTGCGCGACAAGGGCGTGATGCGCGGCTGCCTGTCGGCGGTCGAGAGCGACGCCGACGCGCTGGTCGAGAAGGCGCGGAAGAGCCCGTCGATGCTGGGCCTGGCGCTCGCCGACATCGTCACCTGCACGGAGCCCTACTGGTGGACGCAGCTCGGACCGGCGGAGACGCCGGATCCCGCCGACGACGGACGTCCGCTCGCGGTCGTCATGGATTTCGGCGTGAAGTTCAACATCCTGCGACGGCTGCGCGCCGAGGGCTTCCGCGTGCGCGTGGTGCCGTCGCGCACGCCCGCGCGCGACGTGCTCGACATGAATCCCGACGGCGTCGTGCTGTCGAACGGCCCCGGCGATCCCGAGCCGCTCGGCTTCGCGGTGGACGCGGCGCGCGAGGTGGCGCGTCAGGTGCCGGTGCTCGGCATCTGCCTCGGCCACCAGCTGCTCGGGCTGGCGTTCGGCGGCCGCACGGGCAAGCTCAAGTTCGGGCACCGCGGCATCAACCACCCGGTGATCGACAAGCGCACGGGCCTGGTCGAGGTCACGTCGCAGAACCACGGCTTCTACGTCGATCTCGATTCGCTGCCGCCCGGCGAGTTCGAGTTGACGCACGTGAGCGGCAACGACGGCACGCTCGAGGGCATGGTGCATCGCAGCCTTCCGGTGCTGTCGTGCCAGTACCACCCCGAGGCGAGCCCCGGACCGCACGATTCGCGGCCGTGGTTCCAGGCGTTCGCGACCGCGGTGGCGCGGCGCCGCGGCGAGTCGCTGGTCGCGGCGACCAGCGTGCCTGCGGCGGTCCGATCGGCCACGCGCCGTCCAACCGCGAAGAAGGGCGCATGAGCGATCCGCTCGCCCCGTTCGCGCGCGGCACGCTGCTCGGGTTCTCGATCGCGGCGCCGGTCGGTCCGATCGGCGTGCTGTGCATCCGCCGCACGCTCGCCGAGGGGCGCATCACCGGTCTCGCGACCGGCCTCGGCGCCGCCGCGGCCGACGGGCTCTACGGCGTGACCGCCGCGTTCGGACTCACGTGGATCACGGCGCTGCTCGTCGAACAGCAGAACTGGATCCGGCTCGCCGGGGGCGCATTCTTGATGTGGCTGGGACTCACCACGCTGCTCGCGAAGCCGGCGGATGCCGCCGCGCGTGCGGGCGGCGCTGGCGTGGCGGGCGCGTTCGGGTCGACGTTCCTGCTCACGCTCACGAACCCGATGACGATCCTGTCGTTCGTCGCGGTGTTCGCCGGACTCGGTCTGGGCGCGAGCGGAAGCCACGCCGACGCCGCGCTGCTCGTCGCGGGAGTGGTCGTCGGCTCCGCTGCGTGGTGGCTGCTGCTGAGCGCCGGCGTCGACCGCCTGCGCACGCGCTTCGACGCGGGCGCGATGCGCTGGGTCAATCGCTTCTCGGGACTCGTGATCATCGGCTTCGCGGTGTGGTCGCTCGCAGGAGTGATCGTGAAGGCCGCGCGCTAGTGCAAGACACCGCTTTTGGCGTAACCGCAGATCTTTCCGTTCTGCGAACCTGGCTGACATCGTTGTCGGCGACTGAGGCGAGTATTCTGGCGATTGCTTTTAGCTTCGCCCTGTTCTCGATCCAGCAGGCAGCAGCCTATCGCTCGTTCAGGGCGGTGCAGGTGATCTTGGGCGATCGCGTCATTGCAGGATCCTTCATCGTGCTCGGATTTCTCTCGCTATTCGATGGGATTGCGGCGCTCCTGCCACTGTCGCCAATGCTCGCAGGTTTTTGTGTGGGTCTTGCTCTCGCTGGACTCGGAGCGACGTTCGCGATCATTTGGATGAGCTTTGCGAACGTTGCTCGCTTGCTCGACCCTGCTACCGTCGTCGCATTTTGGCATGGGCAGGGCCTGCGCTCTCTTGAAGCATTCGGAGGATTAGCAAGTCCCGCGTTCGCGCGCGAGGTCATCACGCTCTTGGTGAGGGACACCGCCGATCTTGAACTGTTGGTCCGTCGGGCACGAGGGTCCACTCGACAAGCGATCAACTCTGCTTTTTCGCTTCGCGTGGCACTTGATGAGCTGTTGTTTGTCGCAGATCAGGCCCGCACAATTCCGCAGTCTACGAGAGTTCGGGATGCATTGTCGGCAATGCGAGATCTGGTCACTCAGACGTATGGCCGACTGCAACTCGGCCTTGAGTTGCACCTGCGAACAGTGCACGAACAGCATTCGACTCTGGACCCATTTCTCAGCGACTACGTAGAGATGATTCGGCGCCTAAGGATAAGAGCGATTAAAGATGGTCAAGTTGAGGCGGCTCAAGCGGCAGTTCATGCCCTGGCCGACCTTTCGATCGCGATCTATGGCCACGCAACCTGAAATTCGCAATCTGCTCTTTATCGCCGGACGAATAGCCGCTGGCGGAGTGGTTGATTCCGCCGAGCAAGACTTAGTACTTGACGCTGATGTCGCCATCACGGCCAGCGTGCGTTTGCGTGGCATTGCAATCGCTTCAGCGAGAGCGGGCGACACAGTCGGAGTTGAATATGTTGTACGAAGCCTTTGCCTATTGGGGAAGAAGGCTGCGGCTAAGTACAACGAGCCGGTGCTGAGCCGAGTCACCGAATCCCTTGCAGTGTTGATTCGCGAATGGTTGCTCCCTGCCAACGCTCGCGCGTCACATTCGAAGTCGGCGCTTAGTGGCCTAAGGGAGGTTTTCGAAGATGTCGTGGACGCCGAAGCAGAACCATCAGGGTACTCCGCGAATCTTTCAGCGGGCATTACGGGCGTAGTTGGAGGTTTGGGCCCAAACGGAGTTGCAATTAGCTATGGGCGGGCGTTGAGCGAATGGGTTGCGCCCGATGCAGTCGGCCAGGCAAATCGAAAGTGGCTAATCGAGCGGGGCGACGAGCTGCTCGAGTTCTACTGGCGAATTGGTCGCAAAGCAGCGGCGAGTGATTCAAGTCTGTGTACGAGCGTCAGCCTCGACATCGAGAGGATTTGTATCGAGTCCATTCGCGCTGCTGCACAACGCATCGACGACAGCGCCGATCAGCGACTCAAGCTTCTGATTGCAAAGTTCAGTTGGATCTGGCAGGACATTGTCGTCTATCAGCGTAGGAGAGATCACGCGCAGTGGGATGTGAGCGCGGAGTCTGCAGAGAGCATTGGAATGTTCGCAGTGCACAGCGGCTTGCCTGACGTCGCCCTCGCCGCTTTCAAGGTGCCGATCGCGATTGGGAAAGTGCTGCTCTCGCAGCGTTGGGCGCTGGGCAGCAATCGGGCTGCTCAAATGCTCGTTCTGGCTTTGAGAGGGGTTGCCTCGCTCGAAGCACGCGACGCGCCAGACGAAGCGCGACAGTTAGAGGAAGAGGCTCGCAAACTGGCTTTGAGCTTGAACGAGCCCCGAGCAGACCTTCAAGGGCCGGTGCTCGGGATTGACCAGCTCCTCGACGATGCTCTTGAGAGCTATAGCGATTTTGTGGGGCAACGCCCCTGGTATGGTTTGTTCTTGCAGCTCACTCCAAGTGCGGTAATGGAGTCGGTCATCTTGCGTGCGAAGGCCTGGTTTAAGGGCGAACTGGAAGATCCTAGTCATGAAGGGGAGCACTGATGCCCGTTCGCCCGGATCTCAAGAAGGTGCTCATCATCGGCGCGGGACCGATCGTGATCGGTCAGGCGTGCGAGTTCGACTACTCGGGCACCCAGGGCTGCCGCGCGCTGCGCGCACTCGGGATCGAGGTCGTGCTGCTCAACTCGAACCCGGCCACGATCATGACCGACCCCGAGTTCGCCGATCGCACGTACATCGAGCCGCTGCTGCCCGAGATCGCGGAACGGATCATCGAGAAGGAGAAGCCCGACGCGCTGCTGCCGACGCTCGGCGGCCAGACGGCACTCAACCTCGCGGTCGCGCTCGCCCGTTCGGGGGTGCTCGCGAAGCACGGCGTGAAGCTGATCGGCGCCTCGCTCGACGCGATCGAAACCGCCGAGGACCGCGAGAAGTTCAAGATCGCGATGGAGACGGCGGGCCTCCAGCTGCCGAAGAGCGGCTACGTCGGCAACGTCGCCGAGGCGGTCGAGCTGGGCGAGGAGCTGGGCTATCCGCTCGTGATCCGCGCCTCGTTCACGCTCGGCGGACAGGGCTCGGGCCTGGTCCACGATCGGCGCCAGCTGCGCGAGGTGGTGCGGCTCGCGCTGTCGCAGAGCGGCTCGGGCAAGGTGCTGATCGAGGAGTGCCTGCTCGGGTGGAAGGAGTTCGAGCTCGAGGTCATGCGCGATCGCGTGGACAACGTCGTGATCGTGTGCTCGATCGAGAACTTCGATCCGCTCGGCGTCCATACCGGCGACAGCATCACGGTCGCGCCCGCCCAGACGCTGTCGGACGTGTGCTACCAGGAGATGCGGGATGCCGCCTTGCGCGTCATGCGCGCCATCAAGGTCGAGGCGGGCGGCTCGAACATCCAGTTCGCCGTCCACCCGAAGACCGGCGAGATGCGCATCATCGAGATGAACCCGCGCGTCTCGCGCTCCTCGGCGCTCGCGAGCAAGGCGACCGGGTTCCCGATCGCCAAGATCGCCGCCATGCTCGCGGCCGGCCTCACGCTCGACGAGATCCCGAACGACATCACGCGAAAGACGCCGGCGTGCTTCGAGCCGACGCTCGACTACTGCGTAGTGAAGATTCCGCGCTGGGCGTTCGAGAAGTTCCGCGGCGCCGACCGCCGGCTCGGCACCCGGATGAAGTCGGTGGGCGAGGTGATGGCGATCGGCCGCACGTTCCCGGAGGCGCTGCTCAAGGGCTGGCGCGGACTCGAGACGGGCGACGGCGTGCTGCCGCCGGCGGCCGGCATCGCCGAGCGCGACGCCCTGCGCGACGCGCTGAGCGAGCCGCATCCCGACCGCCTGCGCGACCTGTTCCGCATGCTCGCGGCCGGCGACGAGCCCGAAGCACTCGCGGCGCTGACCGGCATCGACCCGTGGTTCCTGCACGAGATGCAGCGCGTGACCGAGCTCGACGCGGCGATCGTCGAGCGCGCGAAGCGCGACCCCGAGGCGCCGTGGCGCGAAGGCATGATCCGCGACGCGAAGCGCTTCGGCATCTCGGACCGCACGCTCGGCGAGCGCCTCGGCATGCCCGAGAAGGAAGTGCGCCGCCGCCGCAAGGCGCACGACATCCAGCCCGTGATGAAGGCGGTCGACACGTGCGGCGCCGAGTTCGAGGCCGAGACGCCCTACTTCTACTCGACGTACGAGGAGGAGACCGAGGTGCCCGCCAGTGAGAAGCCGCGGGTCATGATCCTCGGCAGCGGACCGAACCGGATCGGGCAGGGGCTCGAGTTCGACTACTGCTGCGTGCAGGCGGCGCTCGAGCTGAAGGAGCGCGGTTTCGACGTGCTGCTCGTCAACTCGAACCCCGAGACCGTGAGCACCGACTACGACGTGAGCACGCGGCTCTACTTCGAGCCGCTCACGATCGAGGACGTGCTCAACGTGATCGAGGTCGAGAAGCCGGTCGGCGTGATCGTCCAGCTCGGCGGCCAGACGCCGCTCAAGCTCGCTCGCGCGCTCCACGACGCCGGCGTTCCGTTGTGGGGCACGTCGTTCGACGGCCTCGACCTGGCCGAGAACCGCGAACGCTTCCGCGTGCTGGTCGAGCAGCTCGGGCTGCGCCAGCCCGCGAGCCTCACCGCCACCTCGGGCAGCGAGGCGCTGCGCGCTGCCGAGCTCCTCGGCTGGCCGGTGCTCGTGCGTCCGTCGTACGTGCTGGGCGGTCGCGGCATGCAGGTGGTGTACGGCAGTGCGGATCTTCAGGAGTGGCTCGAGCGCGAGGTGATCATCTCCGCCGACGAGCCCGTGCTGCTCGACAAGTTCCTCGAGGGCGCGCTCGAGGTGGACGTCGACGCGGTCGCCGACGGCGAGACCGTGCTGGTCGCCGCGGTCATGGAGCACATCGAGGAGGCCGGCATCCACTCCGGCGACTCGACGTGCGTGATTCCGCCGTTCACGCTCGGCGAGGAGACGGTGGGCGAGATCCGCTCGATCACCGACCGGCTCGCGCGTGCGCTCGGGGTGTGCGGACTGCTCAACGTCCAGTACGCGGTGCGCAACGATCAGATCTACGTGCTCGAGGCGAACCCGCGCGCCTCGCGCACGGTGCCGTTCGTGAGCAAGGCGGTCGGCCTGCCGCTCGCGCGGCTCGCGGCCCGCGTCATGGCGGGGGAAAAGCTGGCCGACATGGTCCCGTCCACCGCACCCGAAGCGGCCCTCGTGAGCGTGAAGAAACCGGTCCTTCCGTTCGCCCGTTTCCCGGGCGAGGACACGCTGCTCGGGCCCGAAATGAAGTCCACCGGCGAGGTGATGGGCCGGGATCTCGACTTCGGGCGGGCCCTGGCCAAGGCCTATCTCGGTGCGGGGGATTCGCTTCCGGAATCCGGATCGGTCTTCATCAGCCTGCGGGACGACGACAAACGGTCCATCACCTTCGTGGCGAAGAAGCTCATCGAACTGGGGTATGACGTGGTGGCCACCCGGGGCACGGCGCGGTACCTGCGCCTCAACGGGGTGCCCTGTCGCGAGGTGTACAAGGTTCGCGAGGGGCGCCCGAACGCGGTGGACCTCATCGAGGCCGGAGAGGTGCAGCTGGTGATCAATACCCCCCTGGGCCGCGCGTCCGGATACGACGACAAGGCCATTCGCGCGAGCGCGGTGCAGCTCGGCGTTCCCGTCATCACCACGATGGCGGGCGCGATGGCCGCGGTGTCGGGCATCGAGGCGTTGCGGCGCGGTCCGCTCGACGTCGCTGCACTCCAGGAGATTCCGTGACGCTGCGTTCCCTGCACCGGATCGCGTCGGCGCGATCCGGGCGACGGCTCGTGGTGTTCGCGCTGCTCGTGATGGTGGCGCTGCAGTCCGCGTCGTGCGCGTTCTACAACACCTATTACTTCGCGCGGAAGAACTACGACCTCGCGACCGGCGGCCTGCCGTACGACGTCGACCCGGATCCGCAGCAGGCGGGCACGGCGTCGACCTACTACCGCAAGAGCATCGACTACTCGAAGAAGCTGATCGCGAACTACCCGAAGTCCAAGTGGGTGGACGACGCCTATCTCATGTGGGCGCGCTCGCTGCTCGGCTCGAACGATCCGATCCAGACGGTGTCGATGCTGCGCGACTTCTCGACCCGCTACCCACAGAGCTCGCTCAAGGCCGACGCGGCGTTCTATCTCGCGGTCGGGCAGCGCGCGTCGCACAAGTACTCCGACGCGCTCGCGAGCCTCGACGACTTCCTCGCGTCGGCGCCCAAGCACAAGCTGGCGCCCTACGCGTACCTCGAACGCGCGCGCGTGCTGCGCGCGCTCGACCGCGACGCCGATGCCGCCGAGGCCGCCGGCAAGGCGGTCGCCGGTCTGCCCAAGGGCCGGCTCCAGGACGTTGCGCTCACCGAGCGCGCCGAGGCGCGGCTCGACAGCCATGCGTACGAGGAGGCGCGCGAAGACTTCCACGCGCTCGGCGCCCGCGCGCTGAGCGACGACGAGCGCTTCACGCTGCTGCTGCGTGAGGCCGACTGTCTCGAGCAGGCGCGCAGCTACGATGCGTGCCTGACGCTGCTGCACGGCGCGCTCTCGCACGAGCGCGAGCCCGCGCGCTCCGACACGCTGTCGCGCACGTCGATCACGGTGACCACGTCGGCGGCCGGCAGCGACCGCTGGGGACGCCTGATGCTCCGCACCGGCAACGTCTACACGCTCCAGGGCCGCAGTCCCGAGGCGCTGCGCGCGTACCAGGAAGTGATCGCGCACTTCGCCCGCCAGCCGCTCGGCGCCGAGGCGCAGTACCGGATCGGCTACGTCTACGAGACGGTGCTGGACGATTTCGAGACCGCGCGCGCCGAGTACGCGAAAGTGAAGAACCAGTCGTCGAACTCGCCGTACACGCAACAGGCCACGGTACGCGCCACCAACCTCGACCGGCTCGCGAGTTTCCGCTCGGCGGGCGGCGACACGGCCTCGAAGGGCGCCGAGGGCGCCTTCATGCTGGCCGAGCAGTACCTGTTCGAGCTCGACAAGCCGGATCGCGCGCTCGCCGTGTACGACAGCATCGCCACCACCTGGGCGGGCACGCCCTACGCGGCGAAGGCGTTGAACGCGCAGGCGTGGGTGCTGCGACGCAAGAACCAGAATGCGCAGGCGGATTCGCTGCTGTGGCGCGTGGTGCGGGAATACCCCGCGACCGAAGGTCAGCTCGCGGCACGCGACTATCTGGAGTCGCGCGGCCAGACCGTACCGGTGTCGATGATCCGGCTGCCGGCGCCGCCCCCGGAGCCGGTGCTCGCGGCCGACTCGCTCCATCTGACGCAGCCGCCCACGGTGATGCCGTCGCTCGGTGGCCCGACCTTCGGCGGCACGCTGCCGATGATGCCCGTTCCGCCCGAAGCCAGTGCCCACGGCGCACCGCACGTTCCGACGGTTGGCACTCCCACGCATCTGGGCGGTGCGAGCCCGTCGCATCCGACCTTCGGTTCGCCGGACTCGCCGTATCCGGCCGCGCCCGATTCACTCGCGCACGGCGGCGCGCTCCATCAGCCGGGGGCTTCGCCGGGTGGTCCGCTGCCGCAGGCCGACTCGCTCAAGGCGCAGCCGCCGACGGTGATCGCGCCGGCCGACACCACGCACCACTGATGGCCAGGGCCGCGAGCACCAGGTCCGCGCCGGTCGCCGGCCCCGTGACGTGGCGGCAGGCGCGCGCCCGCGTCGTGCGCCACGAGGACTGGGGCGCCGGTCATCGCTGGCTGGACCTCGAGGTGCCGCCGGCGTTCCCGAAGCCCGTCGCGGGTCAGTTCGTGCAGCTGCTGCTCGAGTCGCCGTCGCCCGTGCTGCTGCCGCGCCCGATGAGCGTCGCGTCCGCAACCCCGGCGCCGGGCGGACGCGTGATCGTCGGGTTCCTGTACGCGCCGGTCGGCTCCGGCACGCGCACGCTGGCCGCGCTGCGTCCGGGCGCGACGCTCGAGGTGCTCGGCCCGCTCGGACGCGGCTATCCGCTCGACGCGCCCGGCACGCCGGTGCTGGTGGCGGGCGGACGTGGCGTGGCGCCGCTCCTGTTCGCGGCCGATGCGCTCGCCAGGCGTGGACGGAAGAGCGTGTTCGTGTTCGGCGCGCGCACCAGGGACCTGCTGGTCGGCGTCGACGAGGCGCGGCGCCGCATGGCGAAGATCGACGGCGCGCTCCACCTCGCGACCGACGACGGCAGCCGCGGCCTGCGCGGCACCGTGGTCGACGTGCTCGACCGCATCGCGCCGAAGCTGCCGGCGCCGCTCGTGCTGCACGCGTGCGGCCCGCACGCGATGCTGCACGCGCTCGCGACGTGGTCCGCGCCGCGCGGCGCGCACGCGTGGCTCGCGATGGAGTCGGTGATGGCGTGCGGCACCGGCGTGTGCCGCGGCTGCCCGCTGCCGCGCAGCACGGCCGGCCGCGAGACCTACCGCCGCGAGCGCGCCGACGCGCCGTCGCTCTACGGCAACGCGGAGTACGCGATGTGCTGCACCGAGGGGCCGGTGTTCGAGGCCCGCGAGCTCGACTGGGATCGCATCGAATGAGCCGCGCGCGCACGATCCGCTCCGCGCGCCCGGCACGCGCGTCCGAGAACGGGCGGGCGCCGGTCGTCGACCTGTCGGTGCGCATCGGTCCGCTCGCGCTGCGGAACCCGATCCTCACCGCGTCCGGGACGTTCGGCTACGGCGACGAGTACGCGCACGTCGTCGACCTGCGTGCGATCGGCGGCGTCATCACGAAGACGATCACGGTGCACCCGCGCGCCGGCAATCCGCCGGTGCGGATCGCCGAGACGCCGGGGGGGATGCTGAACTCGATCGGGCTCGAGAACGTCGGGCTCGAGCGCTACGTGCGCGAGAAGCTGCCGAAGCTGCGCAAGCTGGGCGCGACCGTGATCGTGTCGGTCGGCGGCGAGACCGCGGACGAGCTGGAGCGCCTCGTCGAGGCGCTCGCCGACGCGCCCGACGTCGCCGGCTTCGAGATCAACTTCTCGTGCCCCAACGTGGCGAAGGGCGGCGCGCGCTACTGGGCGGTGCCGCGCCGGCTCGAACGCACGATGCAGCGCCTGCGTCCGCTCACCAAGCGCGCGCTGATCGCGAAGCTGTCGCCCGACGTGACGTCGGTCGGCGATCTCGCGCGCGCGTGCGAGCAGGGCGGCGCCGACGCGGTCACCGCGGTGAACACGTTCGTCGGCATGGCGATCGATCTCGACCGGCTGCGCCACCGCCTCAACCGCACGAACGGCGGCCTCTCGGGTCCCGCGATCAAGCCGCTCGCGCTCGCCCGCTGCCACGAGGCCGCGCGCGCGGTGAAGATTCCGGTGCTCGGATCGGGCGGCATCATGAACGGACGCGACGCGCTGGAGTTCCTGGCGCTCGGCGCGGCCGCCGTGCAGGTGGGCACGCTCAGCTTCGTGCGCCCGCGCGGCGCGACGGAGGTGCTCGAGGAGATGACCGCGTGGCTGGCCGCTCGCGGCGTGAAGTCGCTGGACACGTTCCGTGGCTGCATGCTCCACGGCGCGCCGGGCACGGATCCCGCGCCCGCGCCGCGCATACCGACCAGGAGGGTGCGATGACCGAGCTGGCGATCGCGTTCGACGTGCCGACCGTGGACGACGCGCTGGCGCTCGACGAGCGCCTCGGCGCCGGTCCCGAGATCGCGAAGATCGGACTCGAGCTGTTCACCGCCGCCGGGCCACGGGCGGTCACCGCGCTGCGGGAGCGCGGGCGCCGCGTGTTCCTCGATCTCAAGCTCCACGACATTCCGAACACCGTGCGCGGCGCCGGGGGGTCCGCCGCCCGCTGCGGCGCCGAGCTGCTGACGGTGCACGCCATGGGCGGCCCCGCGATGGTCGCGGCCGCGGTCGAGGGCATCGCCGCGGCGGGCGGGAGCACGCGGGTGGTCGCGGTCACGGTGCTCACGAGCCTCGATCCTGCGGCGCTGCCGCCCGGGTTCGAGCGGCCGCTGGACGTGCCGTCGCTGGTCGCGCGCCTGCTCGCGATGAGCGTCGAGGCCGGCGCGCACGGGATCGTGTGCGCGGCGCCCGACCTCGAAGGCGTGCGGCGGATCCACGGCCGTCCGTTCTACGCGGTCACGCCGGGAATCCGGCCCGCGGGCGGCGCCACGCAGGACCAGGCGCGGGTCAGCACGATCACGGACGCGGTGCGGAAGGGAGCGAGCCTGCTGGTCCTCGGGCGTGCCGTCACGGCGGCCCCCGACGCCCGCACGGCCCTCGAAGCGGCGCGGCGCGAGCGCGACGCGGCGCTCGCCGCGGCGGGCACCGGAGCATGACCCGGACCTACCCCGTTCTTGACAGAACCGGGGAATGGGCGACCCTCCGCGCGGAATGAACGAGCGCGCGCGGCGTACTCCCTCTGAAGCACCGGCCGACGAAGCCGGACTCGTCCGTGACGCCCAGCGGGGCGACGCGGCCGCGTTCGCCGAGATCGTGCGCCGCTACCAGCATGCCGTGCACCGCGTTGGCTATGCGCTCACCCGCAATGCGGCCGACGCGGACGACCTGGCCCAGGAGACGTTCGTGCGGGCCTACAAGGCGCTCGACCGCTTCCGCGCCGGCGAGCCTCTGTATCCATGGCTGGCGCGGATCGCGACGAACCTCGCGTTCTCGCTGTTCCGCTCGCGGAAGCGCCGGCCCGAGACCCCGCTCGAGCCGCTGGTCGAGAGCGGACGCCAGTGGGGAGTGAACGACGACCCGGCCGACGCCGCCGCCGAGGAGGAAAGCCGCCGGCACATGCAGCAGGCCTTCGCCCAGCTCAGTCCGGAGCACCAGGCGGTGCTCACCCTGCGGGTGGTGGAGGACATGGCGTACGAGGACATGGCGCGTACGCTCAACGTGCCGATCGGCACCGTGATGTCGCGGCTGTCACGCGCGCGCGCCGAGCTGAAGGCGCGGCTTGCGACCCGCACCGGAGACGCTTCGTGAACCACCTGACCGACGAACAACTCGCCGCCCGTCTCGACGGGACGCTCACCGGCCGCGCGCTCGAGGAGGCCGACCGCCACCTCGCGACCTGCGCCCGGTGCCGCGACGCGCTCGCTGCGCTGACGGAGCAGGACGAGGCGCTCGCGAGCGCGCTCAGCCACGACCCGGGCGAGGCGTACTTCGCCACCTTCCCGGCGCGCGTCGAGGACCGTCTGCGCGCCGAGGGCCTGCGGGGTGCGCAGAAGCGCATGCGCGACGAGGGGTGGATGGGCTGGTGGACCGCGCCGCGACACCTCGCGTGGACGGCGGCGGTCGCGAGCGTCATTGCGGGGGCCGCGATCGTGCTCGTCACGACGCGCGAGGAGCGCATGCCCGCGGCCGGCGATCGGGCGATCGAGAAGCGTCTCGACCAGCAGGAGGAGCGCGCGACGCCGCCCGCGACGAACGGGCCGTCGTTCCGTGCGCAGCTCGCGCAGCCGTCGCCGGCGCCTGCGATGAAGGACCAGACTGCGAACGAACGGCTCCAGAAGTCGGCCGCGCCGACGCACGCCATGCCGAGCGGTCCGCTCGATGCCGTGACGACACCGGACGCGGCGCGCTCCGGTCAGGCCGCGCCGGCGCGCATGCGCGAGGTCGGCCAGCCCTCGCGCATCGTTCCCTCCGGTCCAGGGGCGTCGCCGATTCCGGTGCCGGGCGGCGGCGTGCGCGTTGGAAAACAGAACGTCGCCCAGCCCATGACGAGCGCGCCGTCGGCGGCGCCGCCCGCGCCCGAAGCGAGCGCGATGCGCGCGGAGCCCGCACCCGAGGCCGTCACGCGGCAGCAGAAGACCGTCGACGAGGCGCGCACCACGACCGGCGCGCCGCCGATGGCGCAGGGCCTCGCCGCCCAGGGCGCGCGCGACGCGCAGGACGTCGCGCTGTGCGGCCACGTCCTCGACGGCGAAGGCCGCGCGGTCGCGCGCGCGGTGGTGACGGTGGTCGCGCTCGGACGCACCGCGCATTCGGGCGATCAGGGCGAGTTCTGCATCGACGCGCCGCCCGGCAGCTACGAGCTGTCGGTGCTCGCGGTGGGTTTCGAGCCGGCGCGCATGCAGGTGCGCGTGGGCGGCGAGCGTTCCGACGTCCAGGTCACGCTGAACGCCATCTCGGTGCTGGACGGCAAGGCGGCCGCTCCGGCGATGAAGCTGTCGGGCGGCGCGGCGCCCGCGAACGAGGAGAAAGCGGCGGCGGATCCGTTCGCTGGCGAGGCGTCCGACGTCGTGACGCGCGCGAAGGCGGCGCGGGCGGCGACCAGCGCCGCGACGAAGTCTCCGAGCGCCGCGTCGTGGCAGAGGGCGGCGGCCGACTGGAACGGTGTGGTCGCGGTGGCGAAGACTCCGGCCGCGCTTGGGGAGGCGCACTACCGCGCGGCGGAGGCGCTGGTCGAGATCTGCCGCCGCAGCCGTGCGAGCACCACGCTCCGCGATCAGGCAATCAAGGCCTGTTCGAGCGTGCTCTCGGGCACGCCCACCGCGCAGCAGCGCGCCGACGCCACCCGCTGGCTGAACGAGCTGCGCGCGGGACACTGACCGCTCCAGACGGGCGCGCCGCCGGCCGATAACTCCGGGACCGATCCACCGGAGGTCCCATGCCCGCACCCCGTCGTCTTGTGTCGCTCCGCCTTCTGGCGCTCGCCGCGTTGCTCGTTCTCTCCGGCCCGGCCCGCGCCGAAGAGATGCCGGCCGCCGACCGCGCCGCCTTCGATCCGCTCGTCGCGCGGACGGATGCCGCGTGGGACAGCTCCAGGGGCGGGTGGGTCGACGGCGACGGAGTGCCCTCGACCGGCGCCGTGACGCTCGCGTTCACGTTCGACGACGATGCCTGGAAGGCGCGCGCGCTCTCGACCGCCGAGTGGATGATGGCGACGCTGCGCGACACCGTGGGCGGCGGCTACCTGAACTCGGCCCGCGATTCCGAAGCGCATTCGGGTGCGATGAAGAAGACGACCGACGTGAACGCGCGCCGGCTCGAGATGTTCCTCATGCTGGAGCGCGAGACCGGAAATCCGGTGTTCCGGCGCGAGGCGGCGCGCGTGGCCGACTACATGGACCGCGTACTGCTCGACGGGCGCGGCGGCTTCGTGCCCGGCCAGGGGGGCGACCGCGATCTGGTTGGCGACGCCAACGGCGCCGCGATCCACGCCTGGCTGCAGTGGGCGGTGGCGAAGAACGACCGCGGCGTCCGGGACTTCGCGCTGAAGAGCCTCGACACCGTGTGGGAGCACTGCTTCCTGGGCGGACCGCTCGTGCGCCGCGACACGTTCGGCGACCTGGCGTCGAAGCCGATGCTCGCCGACCAGGTCGAGATGGGTCGCGCGTACGCGCTCGCCGGCCGGCTCGCCGGTCGTCCGCGGGATCGTCAGCGCGCGGTCGCGCTCGGCGACGTCGTGCTGCAGTGCTTCGAGATCGTCGACAAGAAGAAGGGGCGCGGCGGCTTCTACACCCGCGCCGAGATGAACGACGGCGTCGCGAAAGGTGACGGGAAGGATCCGGGGCTCAACGCACGCGCCGTGCTGTTCCTCGCCGAGTTGTCGCACCTGACCGGCGACGCAAAGTACGCGGATGCCGCGCGCCGCGCGGTCGCCGCGTTCACGCCGAAGTTCGAGAAGTCCGACGTGGTCGCCGCCGACTGGGCGCTCGGCGTGCGCGCGCTCTCCGTCGACGACACGCCCGAGCCCCCGGCGTGGGTGGCCGAGACGTCGTCGAAGCCCGCGGAGCGGCCGAAGTCGAAGCGCTACCGCATCACGCTGGCCGGACGCTGAACGACCCCTACCCCGGACCCGACCGGGTCGTTCGGGACCCGTCCTGACGTGGGGGCGGGTCCCTTCCTGTTAGAGTCCGTGCCCATGTTCTTCCGCTGCCCCCATCGTTCCCGCGACACCCGCTGATGTGCGGCATCGCGGGCATCTACCGGCTCGGCGCGGCGCCGCCCGCTCCCGAGGAACTGGCCGCGGATCGCGCGCTGGTCGCGACGATGCTGCAGGCGATCGCCTATCGCGGGCCGGACGACCTCGGAATCGAGACCGTCGGACGCTCGACGCTCGGCGTGCGGCGGCTCGCGATCCTCGACGTTGCCGGCGGGCACCAGCCGCTCGCCGATCCGACCGGGCGGGTGTGGGCGATCCAGAACGGCGAGATCTACAACCATCGGGCGCTGCGCTCGGAACTCGCGGGGCGCCACAGCTTCCGCACGCACACCGACACCGAGGTGCTGCCCGCGTTGTGGCTCGAGCATCGCGAGGCGATGCCCGCGCGGCTGCGCGGCATGTTCGCCATCGCCGTCCACGACCGCAGCGACGACACGCTCCTGCTCGCGCGCGACGCACTCGGCGTGAAGCCGCTCTACGTCGCCGAGAGCCGCGGCCGGCTGCTGTTCGCGTCGGAGCTGAAGGCGCTCCTGTGCGATCCCGATCTGCCCCGCACGCTCGACCAGGCGATGGTCGCGCGCTTCCTGGCGCTCGGCTTCGTGCCGGGTGCGCGCACGGTGTTCCGCGCCATCCGCCGCGTGCGTCCCGGCGGCTCGCTGATCGTGACGCCGGCGGGCACCCGCGACGCGCGCTGGTGGGCGTGGCCGCGCTTCTTCGACGGACCCCCGCAGAGCGAAGCGGCCATGGCGGACGAGGCCGCGCGGCGCCTCTCGGACTCCGCGCAGTCGATGCTCCTGTCGGACCGGCCGCTCGGCGTGCTGCTGTCGGGCGGACTCGACTCCAGCCTGCTCGTCGCGCTGCTGCCCGAGGAGGTGCGCCGGCAGACGCGCACGTTCACGATCGGCTTCCGCGACGGCGGCCATCACGACGAGCGCGCGATTGCGAAGACGGTCGCGACCCACCTCGGTACGCGCCATCACGAATTCACGGTCGCGCTCGACGTCGCGGCCGAGCTGCCGCACGTTGCGGCGTGGCTCGACGAACCGTGCGCCGACGCGGCCGCGCTGCCCGCGCATCTCGTGGCGCGCGCGGCGTCGGAGCACGTGACCGTGCTGCTGTCGGGCACCGGCGGCGACGAGGTGTTCGGAGGCTACAAGCGCTACCGGCTGCCCGCGCTGCTGCGGCGGGTGGGCTGGCTGCCGCGCGGGGCGGCGGCGCTCGGCGCGCACGTGCTCGCGGATCGCGATCAGCACCGGAAGAGCGCGGCCGCCGAGCAGCTGGTCATGGTGCGCAAGCTGCTCGACGCGCGCTCGCGTCCGACGTTCTTCGATGCCTATCTGTCGGCGATGGCCCCCGCGCCGCCCGCGCGCTGGCGCGAGGCGCTCGCGCTCGACGCCGATCCGGGCGCGATCGCGGATCCGGTATGGGACGAGCTGGTCGCGGAATGGGGCGGCACGCCGCCGGGCGAAGAGGCGGCTGCGTTCGCCGCGGATCACCTCTACTACCTGCCCGACGATCTGCTGCTCAAGGAGGACCGCATGACGATGGGCGCGTCGGTCGAGGGACGCGTGCCCTACCTGGACGCCGACCTCGTCGCGTGGGCCGCCGGACTGCCGCTCGCTTCGCGCTTCGACGGCGACCGCGGCAAGCGCGTGCTGCGCACGCTCGCCCGCCGGCTGCTGCCCGAGTCGGTGAGCGCGCGCGGCAAGCACGGCTTCTCGGTGCCGATCGAGGACTGGCTGCGCGGTCCGCTCGACGCACTGCTGGGCGACGTGATCGGCTCGGAGGGCAGCGGCCTGTTCCGGCGCGACGTGCTGAAGCGCTGGCACGACGAGCATCGCGCCCGCCGCGACCGCTCGGGCGCGCTGTGGGCGGCACTCGCCTGGGAGCTGTGGTGGCGCGGCGTCGGCGGCGCCAGTCCCGCGCGTCTCGCGGCTTCGGGTGCGCCGCTGCGCGCGTCGCGCGTGGCCGCCGGGGTGCGCGCGTGAGCGAGGCGGTCGCGGCCGCCGTGCCGGCGCCGGTGGACGCCGTCGCGGCCGCCGCACCGGTGCGCCCGCTGCGCGTGCTCCACGTGATCACCCGCATGATCGTGGGCGGCGCCCAGGAGAACACGATGCTGTCGTGCGCGCTGATCGACCGCGCGCGCTTCCCGAGCGATCTGCTGTGCGGCCCGCAGACCGGCTCCGAGGGCGAGCTGCACAGCGAGACGCGGGCGCGCGGCGTGACGCTCCACATCGAGCCGAGCCTGCTGCGCCAGATCTCGCCGCTCAACGACCTGCTCGCGACCTGGCGGCTCTATCGCTTCATCCGCCGCGGGCACTACGACGTCGTGCACCTGCACAGCTCGAAGGCCGGCATCGTCGGCCGGCTCGCCGCGCGCATGGCGGGCGCGCCGGTGGTGGTCCACACCGCGCACGGCTGGCCGTTCACACGCGAGCAGTCGAAGATCGGCCGGCTGCTCGACGTCGCGCTCGAGCGCATGTGCGCGCCGCTGTGCGACGTGCTGGTCGTGGTCGCGGAGCCCGACCGCGTCGACGGGCTGCGGCTCGGCATCGGCCACCCGGGCCAGTACCGGCTGATCCGCTCCGGCATCGAGGTCGACGCCTACGCCGACGTGACGCTCACGCGCGAGGAGGCGCGGCGCCGCATCGGCGTGCCGGCCGACGCGTTCGTGTTCGGCACGGTCGGACGCCTGGGGCCGCAGAAGGCGCCGCTCGACCTGCTCGCCGCGTTCGAGCGCGTCGCGGCCGCACGCCCCGAGACGCATCTCGTGTACGTGGGCGACGGACCGCAGCGCGGCGAGCTCGAGGCGCGCATTGCGGCGGCGGGCCTGGCCGGGCGGGTCCACCTGCTCGGACTGCGCCGCGAGGTGCCCGAGATCCAGCGCGCGTTCGATGCGTTCGTGCTCGCGTCCCGGTGGGAGGGACTGCCGCGCGTGTTCCCGCAGGCGATGGCGGCCGCACTGCCGATCGTCGCGACGCGCGTGGCCGGCGCGCCGGACGCGATCACGCCCGACGTCACGGGCTGGATGGTCGCCGTCGGTGACACCGACGATCTTGCGCGCCGCATGCAGGCGCTCGCCGAAGACCCCGCGCTCGCGCGACGCATGGGCGCCGCGGGATTCGCGCGCGTCGGGGAGTTCTCGGCGCGCCGCATGGTGGAGCAGTTGGAGGATCTCTACGCGGAGCTGGCCGCACACCGTACCGGCGTGGCGTAACCGGCCGGCGGCGCGAAGCTCAGTGCATCACGACGATGCGGCGCTCGCTCTGCGGCTGTCCGTCGACCACCAGCCGCGCCAGGTAGACGCCGCTCGGCACGCGGCGTCCGGAGTCGTCCCGCAAGTCCCAGCGCGGACGCACCGAACCCTGCACCCGCACGTCGTCGAGCAGCGTGCGCACCCGGCGGCCGCTCACGTCGAACATGGCGAGCGTCGCACGGCCGTCGGTGGTGTGGATCGCGAACGTGGTCGCGTCGAGCGCGGGGGAGGGCACGGGCGGCGCCAGCGTCGCACTGCGCACCGGAGCGAACGGCACGGCGAGGACGGGCGGGCCCTTGCGCGGTTGCGACTTCACGCGCCCGTCGCGGAACACGAACAGGTCGGGGTAGGGAACGTCGTCGGTCGTGAAGTTGGCCAGCAGCGGCGCCACCGAGCCGTCGATCACGGTCGGTGCGCCGGCAGCACCGGGATATCGGACCTCGAGCGAGTAGTGGCGTCCCGGCGTGAGGCCGCCAAAATGGAGTGCGTACTCGCTCTGGGTGAGATAACACGAGCCCCCGTCGACGACGCGGGTCTGGATCGTGCCGGGTCCGCCGCCGATCTCGCGCAGGCGCGCCGTGGCGCCGAAGCACACGAGCATGCTGTCGGCGTCGAGCACCCACACCCGAAGCGAGCGGCAGCCCTTCGGCTTCTCGCCGACGTGGTTCACGAGCAGGGAGCGGAACCACACGCCCACCATCGCGTCCATGTCCCCGTCCTGGTCGGCGTCCGCCCACGCCGACATGCCTTCGTCGAGATCGGCCGCCTTGAACGTGGAGTCGCTCACGAACGTGCCGTCACCCTGGTTGAGCCACAGCTCGGCCGCGTTCGGCTCGTTGGCATAGAACAGGTCGAGATCGCCGTCGTTGTCGACGTCGGCCCAGCTGTCGCCTTCCGCGAAGGCGTAGTCGTTCGTCCAACCCGCCTGTGCCGTGACCTCGGTGTAGTGACCGTTGTCGTTGCGGAACAGCCGTGGCCCGCTGATCCCGCGCAGGTAGAAGTCGAGATCGCCGTCGTTGTCGACGTCCACGAACTTGGCGCCCTCGTCGAACACCTGCGGCAGGCCGACCTGATCGCGTACGTCGGTGAAGTGCCCGGATCCATCGTTCAGGAACAGATGGCTCGCGCAGTAGAGATCGAGCGTGCCGTTGCCGTCCCAGTCGACCGCGTCGGCGCCCTCCGGTTTGAGCGACTCGGGCACGTCCGACATGGCGATACCGGCTTCCGCGGCGCGTTCCGTGAACGTCCCGTCGTGGTCGTTCATCCACAGGAAGCACTGGAACGGGCGCAGGTACGTGTAGAAGGGGACGAACAGGTCGGGCCAGCCGTCGCCGTTGAAGTCGCCCCACACGGCCGTCTCGCCGTTGCCGAGGATGTTCATGCCGAGCGCGGGAGCGACGTCCTCGAAGGTGCCGCCCCCCTGGTTGCGGAACAGGTTCATGCGCACGGGACGGTTGACGTCGTCGTTCGAATAGGGCACGTCCACCATGTCGGCGTCGCCGTCGCGGTCGTAGTCGCACCACGCACTGCCGTGGTGGTCGCCGGGGTTGAGCGCCGAGAGGATCGTCTCGATGGCGAAGAAGTGCCCGGGGGAGCCGTTGAAGTCGGTGGTCACGTCCGGGTCCCCGTCGCCGTCCGCGTCGCCCCACGAGGTGGGCAGCTGGCCGGGCAGCCGGTCGAGCGTCAGGTTCGCGGTGGTACGGGTGAATCGCGCGCGCTCGTCGTTGACGATCGTGCACAGGCCGAGGCTGTCGGCTATCGTGACCCCTTCGGCCGCGGTGAGGCGCACGAGGAACTGCTCGTTGCCCTCGACGAGGCTGTCGCCGATCACCGGAACCGTGAGGGTCCATTCCGACTGGCCGGGCTCGAGGAAGATCGTGCCGGACGTGGGAACGAAGTCGGAGCCGGATTCCGCGCTGCGGGATTCGGTCGTGTACCGGACGAACGCGTCGCCGATGTGGAGCTGGCGCGAGACCCGGAGCGTGAAGACGGCCGGCGTGGTCGCGGAGTCACCCTCCACCACGCGCACCGAATCGATCGAGAGCACCGCCGGCTCGGGATCCTGGGGTTCGGCGCGCACGCGGGCGCTGGTGACCGCCAGCACGGCGGCCACCACGGCGACGATCCCGCGGCGCATGGAGCGGATGCGAGGAAAATCGAGCAAGCGTTCCCTTTTGGGAAGTGCCGCGTCGCCGGAGACGGGACACTGGGTGCGAGTCCGAAACTCCGGGGAGTCGCACCGGGCGGTCCATTGTTTGTACCGCAGCGCTTTGGAGCGGGCAATCAGGAACCGCGTTCTGGACAACGTTGACGCCGGCAGCGGCGCTCCGGCCCGCGATCCTGCATGCATCGTCGTGCGCGGGCGGAGTTCCGCACGCCCGGCCGGCCGTCGCCTCCGTGCGTTCTGCATCGTCCTGCTCCTTGCCATTCCGGCAATCGGCTGCCAGGGGTCCGGCGCCGCCAGGTCGGACTCCCGTCCGGTTGCCCGCACCGGCAGCGCGGCCGACTCTGCGGATATCGGCGGACCGCACACGGACCCTCCAGCGAAATCCCGGGTTGCCGTTGATGCTCGAAGTGCAACCGGGGAGTCCGCGGTCGTGCTCGCGGCCGCAGCAGCGACCGGTGCGCCGCCGTCGACGCGGCGTCTGATCGAGATGGGCTGGGACGAACCCGACACACGTTTCATGCGGCAGCACATCGCGGTCATGGAGAAGGCGCCGTTCGACGGGTGCGTCTTCCACGTGCTCTACACGCGACCCGACGGAAAGCCCGGCAACTTCACCTGGGAGTTCTGGGGGAAGCGCGCGTTCCATGCCGACGAGCTCCAGCCCGCCCTCGACGACCTGAAGGCCACGCGGTTTCACCGCTTCACCGACAACTTCCTGCGCATCAACGTGACGCCCGGTGATGCCGGCTGGTTCGACGACGACAGCGTGGTGGTGATCAACGCGCGGCTCGCCGCGCGGCTCGCGCGTGCCGCGCACTGCCGGATCATGCTCGACACGGAGGCGTATCAGGCGAAGATCTGGAACGCGTCACAGATCAGCGATCGCCCGTGGGACGAGCTGGCGGCGCGGGTGCGTGCGCGCGGCCGCGCGGTGATGGCCGCGATCCAGGACGAGTATCCCGACGTGACCGTCCTCGTCACGCTCGGCCACTCGTTCGCGTGGCACGAGACGACGCTGCTCAAGGTTCCGCTCGCGCGTTGTCCGAACGGACTGCTCGCGCCGTTCATGGACGGGATGTTCGACGCCGCAGCCGGCAACACGCAGATCGTGGACGGCTACGAGCTGTCGTACGACTATCGCGACAGCACTTCGTTCACGCGCGCCGCGCGCACCATGCGCAAGGGCGTGCTGCCGATCGTCGCCGACTCCACGCGCTACCGGCGCCATGGGCGCATCGGGTTCGGGCTGTGGATGGACAACGCGTCGAACAAGGTCGGGTGGGACACGCTCGACGTCTCGCGCAACAAATACCCGCCGGGCCCCCTGCGCTCGGCACTCGAACACGCGCTGGCGACCACCGATCGCTACGTGTGGGTCTACTCGGAGCAGCCGCGCTGGTGGACCGGCGCCGGACACACCCGGGCGCTGCCGCCGGCATACGTGCAGGCGGTCGTGCACGCGCGCCGCGCCGCCGGACTGCCGTGAGCGCGTGCAGCGATTGACCCCCGTGGAGCGATCTCCTAAGGTGCGTCGCCGTCCGTTTTTCGACCGATCCCAGGAGCCCCCATGCGCCGCGTGCTCGTGACCGGAGTGACCGGATTCGCCGGCAGTCATCTCGTCGACTACATGCTCGAGCGCGGAGACTGCGAGATCTACGGCATCCAGCGCTGGCGCAGCCGCACTGAGAACATCGAGCACTTCGCGGGGCGCATCTCGATCCTCGAGTGCGACCTGCGCGACGCCAGCTCGACGCGCGACACCATCGAGAAGGTGCGTCCCGACTGGATCTTCCATCTCGCCGCCCAGTCGTTCGTGCCGACCTCGTGGACGGCGCCCACCGAGTCGCTCACCACCAACGTGCTCGGCCAGGTCAACATCTTCGAGGCCGTGCGCAAGATCGGCCTGAAGTGCCGCATCCAGCTCGCGTGCTCGAGCGAGGAGTACGGGATGGTTTATCCGGACGAGGTTCCGATCCGCGAGACCAACCCGCTGCGACCGCTGTCGCCGTACGCCGTGAGCAAGGTCGCGCAGGACATGCTCGGCTACCAGTACTGGATGTCGTGGAAGGTGGATTCCGTGCGCACGCGCGGCTTCAACCACGAGGGGCCGCGGCGCGGCCCGGTGTTCGTCGCGTCCGACTTCGCGAAGCAGATCGCCGACATCGAGAAGGGCCGCAAGGCGCCGGTGCTCCAGGTCGGCAATCTCGAGGCGCAGCGCGACTTCACCGACGTGCGCGACATCGTGCGGGGCTACTATCTCGCGCTCGAGAAGTGCGAGCCGGGCGAGGTCTACAACCTGTGCTCCGGCAAGGCGTGGACGATCCGGCAGGTGCTCGACCACCTGCTCGGCCTCACGAAGACGAAGATCGAGGTGAAGGTCGATCCGGCGCGCCTGCGCCCGAGCGACGTGCCGATCCTGCTCGGCGACAACTCGAAGTTCGTGAAGGCGACCGGCTGGAAGCCGGTGATTCCGTTCGAGCAGACGCTCGCCGACATGCTGGAGTACTGGCGCGCCCGCTGAACGCGACGGGCGCACCCCGACACATGGGTTCCCGCCGTGTGCTCGTCACCGGAGCCGGAGGATTCGTCGGCTCCCACCTGGTGCCGTTCCTCGCCGCGACGGACCACGTCGTCGCGCTCGGCAACGATCCGCTGCGTGAGGCACTCCGGCCTCACGTCGAGCGCGAACTCGCCGTCGATCTGCGCGACGCCGACGCGCTGCGCGAGGCTGTGCAGGAGGCGGCGCCGGACGCGGTGATCCATCTCGCCGCGCAGAGCAGCGCGGCCCGCTCGTTCCAGGATCCGTCGGGAACCTTCGCGTCGAACGTGCTCGGCAGCTGGAACCTGCTGCTCGCGATCCGCGACGTCGCACCGGGCGCGCGCGTGGTGTGGATCGGCACCGGCGAAGTGTACGGACCGCAGGAGCCCGGCACTCGCGTGGCGGAGGATGGTGCGTTCCATCCCGTCAACCCCTACGCGCTGTCGAAGGCCGTCGGTGATGCTGCGGCCGCGGGGGCAGCGTCGGCGTTCGGTCTCGACGTCGTGCGTGCACGCCCGTTCGCGCACACCGGGCCGGGCCAGACGCCGACGTTCGTGATTCCGGCGTGGGCCGAGCAGATCGCCCGCATCGAGCGCGGCGCGGCGGAGCCGGTGCTGAAGGTCGGCAATCTCGACGTGACGCGCGACGTGAGCGACGTGCGCGACGTGGTCGCGGCCTACGGGGCGCTGCTCGAGCGCGGTGGTGCGGGCGCCGCCTACAACGTGTGCAGCGGGCGCGGCGTGTCGCTCGCTGAAATCGCGCGGCGTCTGTGCGCGATGGCGCGGGTGGCGGTGCGGATCGAGACCGATCCGGAGCGCGTGCGCGCCGCGGACATCCCGTACCTCGTCGGCGATCCCTCGGCGATCCAGCGCGAGTGCGGCTGGACGGCGGAGCGGCCACTCGACGCGACGCTTGCCGACGTGCTCGCGTTCTGGCGGTCGGGCGTCCATGCGTGATCCCGCGCGAGTCGCGCGCGCCGCGTCGCCGGCCGAGGCGTCATGACGACCCCGTCGCTCGCGTCGCGACTGATCCGCGACACCGGCCACGCGGCGTCGGGGCGGCTCGCCTCGATCGCGTTCTGGCTGCTCGCGACGCCGCCGATTCTCAGGCGGCTCGGCGCCGTGGAGTTCGCGCTCTGGGCGATCTTCCTCGCGATCGCGGGATATCTGACCGGGCTCGATCTCGGGCTCGCGCAGGGCACGCTGCGCCACGTCGCCGCTTCGCGCGCCACCCGTGACGATCGTTCGGCGGCGGCACACGTGGCGCTCGGTCTCGGCGGCTATCTCGCGCTCGGACTCGCGTGGGTCGCGATCCTGCTGCTGCTCGCACGACCCGCGATGAGCTGGTTGCAGGTCCCGCCCGCGCTGACGGTGGAGGCGCGCTGGGCGCTGCTCGGAGGTGCGGTCGTGTTCACGGTCGCCGGCTGGTGCAACGTGCTCATGGCGGCGCTCCAGGGACTCGGCCGTTTCGATCTCGCGAACCGCGCGATGCTCGCGGCGATCGCGTCCCAGGGCGCCGGTGTGTGGATCGTGCTGTTGCGCGGCGGCGGACTGCCGTCGCTGGTGCTCGCGGTGCTCGCGGGTTGGGCGATCGGCGTCGCGGTCGCCGTGCTCCAGATGCGCCGCGCCGAAGGGGGCGCGCTGCTGCGCAACCCGTTCGTGCGCGGCGTCCACGTCCGCGACGCGCTGGCGTTCGGCGTGCCGATGCAGGCGGCCACGTTGTTCGCCTCGGCGCACCAGCAGATCGACAAGTTCCTGCTCGCCCGGCTCGTCACGCTCGCAACCGTGACGCCGTTCGATCTCGGATTCCGCGCCGCGTCGGCGCTTGCCACACTGCCGCAGCAGCTGCTGCTCGCCGTCGTGCCCGCCGCTGCCCAGCTGCCGCGCGACGGCGATGCTTCGCCCCTGCGGCGTTTATACGGCGAAGGCCAGCGCTACGTGATGGCGTGCACGGCGGTGTGGCTGTCGGCGGTCGCCGGCGCAGCGCCGCGACTGATGCGCGCGTGGCTGGGACCCGGTCACGAATCCGCAGCCCTCGCGCTCGAGGGGCTCGCGATCGCGTGGGCGCTCGCGCTCGCGACGGGCATGGGCACCAGCATCGCACGCGGCATCGGCCGCACCGGACTCGAGGCGCGGTTCGCGGCCGTCGTGCTCGGCGTTCACGTCGCGGCGAGTCTGTGGCTGATCCCGCGCGAGGGTCTGGCCGGCGCGATCCAGGCCACCGTCCTGGCGAACGCGATCGGCGCCGCGGTCTTCATGGGCCTGCTGTCGCGCGCGCTCGCATGGCCCATGGGGTCGATGCTCGTTGCTCCGCTGGTCGCACCGACACTGGCGGCACTCGCCGGATTCGGCGTCGGACGGCTGGTCGATCGCGTGCTGCCCGCGTGGACTGGCATTTCCGGATGGCTCGCCGCCGCCACGGTCTCGGCCGCGGGAGCGCTCACCGCCACCGTTCTGCTCGTGGCGCTGCGCGTGCTGAGGCGCGGCGACCTCGACCGCCTCGGCGCTGCGGTGCGTCCGGTCGCGGAACGTTCGTGAAGATCACGTTCGTGCTGCCGTTCGTCGCCGAGACCGGCGGTGTTCGGGCCGTGCTGCGTTTCGCGCGCGAGCTGACCGGGCGCGGCCACCGCGTGACGGTCGTGACGCCGCTGATCCCGTTCGCGTTCAACGGCGGCTGGCGCACGGCGGCCGGACGTCGCGTGTGGCTGGGCACGCTGCGCCGCAACCTGTTCGGCGGCGGTGCCCGTGCGATGCACGAGCTGCAGTTCCCCGTCACCGAGGTGCCGTGGGTCTCCGCGGCGTTCCTGCCCGTAGCCGACGTGGTGGTGGCCACAGCGTGGCCGACCGCCTACGCGGTGGCGCGCCTGCCGCGCAAGCGGGGCGTGGGGGTCTACTACGTGTTCCATCGCGAGATCGACGCCGGACCGCCCGCAATGGTGGACGCGAGCTATCGTCTGCCGCTGTTCCGCACCGCCCTTTCGCAGGCGACCGCCGATGTGCTCGCGCACACGTGCGGCGTCACGGTCGAAGCGATCACTCCGGTCGGCGTGGACGCCGGTTTCTGGGGTGGTGCGCCGGCGGCGGCGCGCCGCGGCGTGCTCATGATGTCGGGCGCGCCGCGCAAGGGCGGCGAAGACGGGTTGCGCGTGCTGGCCGATGTCCGCGCGCGCTTTCCCGACCTGCCGATCGTCCTGTTCGGCCGAACGCCACCGCCTTCCCTCCCGCGAGGCATCCGATTCGAGACGCGTCCGGATGATGAGCGCCTGCGCGCGCTCTACGCCGCGGCGCAGGTATTCCTCTATCCGAGCCACGTCGAGGGCTTCGGCATGCCGCCCCTCGAGGCGATGGCGGCCGGATGCGCGGTCGTGACCACGCGCGTCGGCGCGGTCCCCGATTTCTCGCGCAACGGCGTCGACGCCCTGTGGGCCGAAGCGGGTGACGTCGACGGCCTGACGGCGGGCGTGATCGCATTGCTCGACGATCCCGCCCGCGCCTCGGCGCTCGGCGCCGCAGCGCGTGAGCGGGCACGCGAGTTCGGCTGGGAACACGCCACGGATCGCCTCGAAGCGGCACTGACGCGCGCCGCAGCCGCAGGCACGGCCGGCGGTTGACCCCCTCCACGGCCCTGCCATACCATCCGTCGCTCACTCACTGCGCCCTCGTCAGCTGAGGATGATCCACACCTCCTCCAACGAAATCGACTTCGCCGGCCCGCCGGGCCTGGAAGGGAATGGAGCGCCTTGTATCCCATCACGGTCGTAGGGACGGGCTACGTGGGCCTCGTGACGGGCGCCTGCCTGGCCGATTTCGGGAACACCGTCACCTGCGTGGACCTCGATGCCGCCAAGATCGAGCGGCTGTCCCGCAGCGAGCTCCCGTTCTTCGAGCCCGGACTGCCGGATCTGGTGGAGCGCAACGTCAAGGAGGGCCGGCTCCGGTTCTCGAACGATCTCAAGGCCGCGCTCAAGGGCGCGAAGGTCGTGTTCATCACGGTCGGAACGCCGCCGAAGGCGGATGGCAGCGCCGACACGAGCGCGATCTACTCGGTGGCGAAGACGGTCGCCCAGAACCTCGACGGCTACACGCTCGTGGTCCAGAAGAGCACCGCGCCCGTCGGCACCGCGCGCAGCCTCGGCACCTTCATGCGCCGCCATGCGAAGCGCGGCGCCGAGTTCGACGTCGCGTCGAACCCCGAGTTCCTGCGCGAGGGCTCGGCGATCGAGACCTTCATGCGCCCCGACCGCGTCGTGATCGGCGCGGAAACGAAAAAGGCGCAGGAGATCCTCAAGCGCATCCACGATCCGCTGTTCCTGATCGAGACGCCGATGGTGGTCACGACGCTCGAGACCGCGGAGCTCATCAAGTACGCCGCGAACTGTTTCCTCGCGACCAAGATCTCGTTCATCAACGAGATCGCGAACGTGTGCGAGGCGCTCGGCGCCGACGTGCAGGTGGTCGCGAAGGGCATCGGCATGGATCGCCGCATCGGCTCCAAGTTCCTGCATGCGGGTCCCGGCTACGGCGGCTCGTGCTTCCCGAAGGACACGATGGCGCTCGCGTCGTTCGCGCGCGACGCGGGCACGGTGGCCGGCATCGTCGAGGCCACGATCGCGGCGAACGAGAACCAGATGAAGCGCATGGTGGACAAGATCGCGAAGGGCGTGGGCGCGGCGCGCGGCAAGACCGTCGGCGTGCTCGGCCTCGCGTTCAAGCCCAACACCGACGATCTGCGCGCGGCGCCGGCGCTCAAGATCATCGCCGGCCTCAAGAAGAAGGGCCTCAAGGTCCAGGTGTTCGACCCGGTCTCGATGCCGGGCGCACGCCGGCTCCCCGAGTTGAAGGGCGTCGAGTTCAAGGAGGACGCGTGGGAGACGGCGCGCGGCGCGCACGCGCTCGCGATCGTCACCGAGTGGAACGAGTTCCGGAACCTGAACCTCTCGAAGCTCAAGCGCCTGATGAAGAAGCCGGTGCTGGCCGACCTGCGCAACCTCTACGACCCGATGGAGGTCGAGGCCGCGGGCTTCCGTCACATCGGAGTGGGCCGCGGCCGGCCGCGCGACTGACCGGGAGTTCCCCCGATGATCCAGGGTGTGAAGGTCAAACAGCTGAAGGTGATCCCGGACGAGCGCGGCTTCCTGATGGAAATGCTGCGCGACGACGACCCGTTCTTCCAGAAGGTCGGCCAGGTGTACCTCTCCGTCGTGTACCCGGGTGTCGTGAAGGGCTGGCACTACCATCGCAAGCAGACCGATCACTTCACGTTCGTGAAGGGCATGGCGAAGGTGGTGCTGTACGACGGGCGCGACGACAGCCCGACCAAGGGCGAGGTCAACGAGTTCTTCATGGGCGAGCGCAATCCGATCCTGCTCGTCATCCCGCCGCTCGTGCTGCACGGGATGAAGGGGATCGGCACCGAGCCCGCGTATCTCGTCAACGTCCCGACCGAGCACTACGTGTACGAGAGCCCGGACGAGCACCGCGTGCCGCCGCACGATCCGAGCATTCCCTACGACTGGAGTCGGAAGGATGGCTGACCGGCCGGCCCTCGACGGCGGTCGCGTGCTGGTAACCGGTGGGGCGGGCTTCATCGGCTCGAACTTCGTCCACCGCCTGCTCGAGCATCATCCCGACACCCACGTCGTGGTGCTCGACGCGCTGACCTATGCAGGACGGCGCGAGAATCTCGACGGCATCCCCGAGCGCTCGCTGACGTTCGTGCATGGCGACATTCGCGACCCGCAGGCGGTCGCGCGCGCGATGGCCGGCTGCACGCACGTCCTCAACTTCGCAGCCGAGTCGCACGTCGATCGCTCGATCGAGCAGCCCGGCGAGTTCATCCAGACCGACGTGTACGGCGTGTTCGTGCTCGCCGAGGAGGCGCGGCGCGTCGGCGTGCAGCGCTTCATCCAGGTCTCGACCGACGAGGTGTATGGCGAGGTGCTGCAGGGCGAGGCGAACGAGGACTGGCCGCTCATGCCGCGCAGTCCGTACGCGGCGAGCAAGGCGGGCGGCGACCGCCTCGCGTACGCCTACTGGACGACCTACGGACTGCCGGTGGTGGTGACGCGCTGTTCGAACAACTACGGGCCGCGCCAGTATCCCGAGAAGCTCGTGCCCCTGTTCGTGACGAACGCGATCGACGACCAGCCGCTGCCCGTGTACGGCACCGGACTCAACCGCCGCGACTGGATCCACGTGCGCGACCACTGCGATGCGCTGCTCATGCTGTGCGAGCACCCCGGCATCGAGGGGCAGACCTTCAACATCGGCGCCGGCCACGAGCTCGACGTGCTCGCGATCACGGACACGATCCTCGGCCTGCTCGGCAAGCCCCGCAGCCTGATCCGCTACGTCGAGGACCGACCGGGCCACGACCGCCGCTACGCGCTGGATTTCTCGCGGATCACCCGGGAAACGGGCTGGAAGCCGGCAGTGCCGTTCGAGCAGGGAATTGCCGATACCGTGAGCTGGTACCAGGCCACGGAGGGCTGGTGGCGCCCGATCAAGCAGGGCGAGTTCCGTGCGTACTACGAGCGCATGTACGGAAGCCGGCGCGTGCTCAAGGAGGTGCAGGCGTGAAGCGGATCGCGTCGGTCGCGGGCGTTCTGGCGTTGCTGGCCGTGTGCGCGGCCGGACCGGCGCGCGCCCAGTCCGAGACGCCGAGCACCGGGACCTCGGGCGGATCGTCGACCACCTCGTCGACTCCGGAGCTCGGGGGTGTCGATCTGGGGGGCATGCGTCGCGCGGTGCCGGGACTGGGTGAGGACCTCACCCAGGGCATGATGCCGCTGCGCACCGAGGGCACCGAGCTGTCGGGCCCGATCGACCCCGACGTGTACCGGGTGGGCCCCGGGGACGTGATGGTGCTCCAGCTGTGGGGCAAGGTGTCCCGCAGCATGCTGCTGGAAGTCGGGCCCGAGGGCACGATCCTCCTGCCGGGCGCCGGCACCTACAACGTGTCAGGCGCAACGCTCAGCGAGGTGCGCCACGAAGTGCTGACGCGCATGGGGCACGAGTTCCGCGGCGTGAACACGGATCTCCGGCTCGTGAAGCCGCGCACGTTCCGCATCTACATGACCGGCGAGGTGAAGCAGCCGGGTCCGACCGCGATCACCGCCGGCAGTCGAGTGACCGACGCACTGCTGTCCGGCGCGCTGCAGGATGACGCGTCGCGGCGCCGCATCGAGGTCCTGCACACCGATGGTCAGCGCGAGATCGCCGACCTCGACCTGTTCCGGCTGACCGGCGCGACCAGCGCGAATCCATGGCTGCGCGACGGCGACGTGATCAACGTCCCGGTGATGACCGACTACCTCTACGCGGACGGCGCCGTGGCGCGCCCGGGACGTTACGAGCTCGGGCCCATGGACAGCCTGCTCACGCTGTTCCGGCTCGCGGGCGATCCCGCTCCGGCGGCCGACGCGGAGCGCGCGCTGCTGGTGCGCTGGCGCCAGCCGTTCCAGGCGGAGTCGCTGTGGTTCCGGCTGGATCAGGTCTATTCCCGGCAGGTCAATCCGCCGCTGCGCGAGGGCGACCGCCTGTACGTGTACTACATCCCGCAGTACCACCTGCAGCACGAGGCGACGATCCTCGGCGAGGTTGCGCGTCCCGGGGTGTACCCGATCCTCGAGGGCCGTCACCGCATCAGTGACCTGGTGGCCGCCGCGGGCGGATTCCTGCCGGCCGCCGATCTGTCGGCGATCCGCGTGCAGCGGCGTGGTCCGAACGCGGGCGAGCACGATCCCGAGCTCGAACGTCTATTGCGATTGTCGCGCCGCGATCTGACCGCCTCCGAGTACGAGGTGCTGCGAGCCAAGCTCGCGAATCAGCGCGAGGACTACCGCGTCGACTGGGCACGGCTGCTGGCGAACAAGGACCAGCTCGACCTGCTGCTGCGCGATGGTGACGTGGTGCGGGTCGAGCGACTGGTGTCGTCCATCCGCGTGGACGGCGAGGTGGCCCGGCCGGGCATCGTGCAGTACGTCAAGGGACTCTCGGTCGACGACTACGTCCGTCAGGCCGGTGGTTTTACGACTCGTGCGTGGCAGAGCAAGATCCGCGTGTCGCGCGCCGTCACCGGGCAGACGCTGCCGGCGCAGAACGTGCCGCACCTCGACCCCGGCGATCTCATCTGGATTCCGGAGAAGCCAGACAAGACGCTGTGGGACAACGCGAGCGCACTGCTGACCGCGCTCGCCCAACTCGCGACCGTGGTCATCGCGGTCCGGAGCGTGCCTCACTGATGGAATACGCCACGCAGACCCGTGTCGGACGGGAGAACCGCCTCGACTTCCAGCCGGTGTTCCGGCTGCTGTGGCGCGAGCGGCTGCGCGTCGGCGCCGCCGTGCTCGGCGCCGGCATCCTCGCGCTCGCGATCACGTTCGCGATGCCCGAATGGTTCAAGGCCAAGGCCGTCATCATGCCGCCCGAGGAGAGCAGCCTGCTGGGGAACATGAGCATGGCGCAGCGCGCGCTCACCAAGTTCCCGATCTTCGGCATCCTCGAGGACTATTACACGCCCGCCGACATCTACAAGGCGATCCTGCTCAGCCGCTCGGTGCAGGAGGAGATCATCAATCAGTTCGATCTCAAGCGCGTGTACAAGCAGAAGAGCATGGAGAAGACGGTCAAGGAGCTGAAGAACCACTACTCGGCGAAGCTGCAGCCCGACGGCACCATCCTGGTGTCGGCCGAGGACCGCGATCCCCAGCGTGCGGCGAAGATGGCCAACGCGTTCCTCGCGGCGCTCGATCGCTACAACGTCGAGCGGCGCAATTCGCAGGCGCGGCGCACCCGCATGTTCCTCGAGCGGCGCGTCGCAGAGACCGATTCCACGCTGCGCCTGAGCGAGGCGGTGCTGCGCCTCTACCAGGAGAAGCACGGCACGGTCGCGCCGATGGGCGCCTCGGCGGCGCCGGCGCAGGCGGCGGCCGATCTCATCGCACGCAAGACGATGCTCGAGGTGCGGCTCGGCATGCTGCGCAGCTACCTGCGCGAGGACAACGATCAGGTCGTGCAGACGCAGCTCGAGCTCGGTCAGCTGAAGACGCAGATCGGTTCGCTGCCGGCGCTGCAGAACGAGATGCTGCGCATGATCCGCGACCAGAAGATCCAGGAGCAGCTCTACCTGCTGCTGACGTCCGAGCTCGAGCAGTCGCGGGTGCAGGAGACGATGGACACGCCGACCGTCTCGGTGCTGGATCCGGCGGTGCCGCCGGAGCGCCACAGCAGCCCGCGGCGGGGGATCATCACGGCCGGGGCGATGGTGATCGCGATGGCCGGCTCCGTGGTGTGGGCGGCGCGCCGACTCGCGTTCGAAACCGCCTAGGCGATTTCCGGAATCAGGCCGCGCGGCCGCGCGGCCGTCGCTCCAGGGCTTCGCGTGCCTCCTCGGCCTCGCGCGTCGCGCCGATCGCGTGATAGCCGAGATATCCGCCGATCACCCAGAAGAACACGAACTGGTAGTGCACCTCGATGAACGTCGGCTCCACGCAGGTGTGGAGCGTGCTCATCCAGAACGCGATCTGCAGCGCCGTGCCCTCCGCCGCCCAGCCCGGGGTGCGCGCCACGGCCTTCAGGCGGTTCCAGAGCACGACCAGGAACGTCACCCACAGGGCGATTCCCAGCACGCCGAGCTCGGACGCGATGTCGAGCCAGTAGTCGTGCGTGCCCATCGTGTTCAGCTTGTCGAGATGGACGAAACCCTGATTGAGCCCGATCCCGAACGGGAAGCCCTCGACCGTGCGGTGCAGCGCCTCGCGCGCGTACCAGATGCGCACCACCATGCCGCCCATCTCGCGCAGATCCGAGAAGCGCGACAGTAGCATCTGCCCGCTCGGGCTCAGGATCGCCGCCGTGGCGACGACGGTGACGATCAGGATCGGGATGAGTCGACGCTTGCGTCCGGCGGTGAGCTGCACGTACAGCCAGCCGAAGTACAGCGCGGTGGCGGCACGCGACGCGATGATCATCTGCATCATGCCGTTGAGGACCGAGTTCGGCCACGCGAGCCAGCGAACCAGCCGCGAGCGCGAGCGGAACGCCATGTCCATGATCGGCGGCCCCAGCACGAGCAGCATGGTCGCGATCGTGTTCGACTTGCCCCAGCCGAGGTCGGTCGCCTCGCCGCGGCTCACGTGGTGGCGCATGAAGCCGGTCTTGATCATGTACTGGCCGAGCGCGGAGCAGGCGAGGCCGTAGGCGGTGGCGAGCAGGCTCAGCTCGTACGTGCGCCGGGGCACGGAACGCGCCAGACGGTACGCGACCCAGAACGCCAGCACGCCGCCCATCAGGCGCCGCACGCCGTGCAGGTAGATTCGGAAGTCGGTGACCCACAGCACCGTGACCAGCGCCCAGGCGACGAACGCGAGATTCACCAACTCGACGCGGTCGAACAGGAGCAGGGATCGATCCCGCCGGCGAATGCCGTCGACCACGGTCATGAAGAACAGCAGTCCCAGCAGGATCTCGTGCGGGAACACCGGACGCTTGCCCGGGAAGAACAGCAGCATGCCCGCGACGATCGTCATCCACTCGGGACGCAGCACGATCACGGTGACCGTGAGCGTGCCGAGGATCGCGAGCGCGGGCAGCGACAACATCCCCATCCCGAGGAACACGAACGACAATCCCACCGAGAGCAGGCATACGGCGACGAGCGCGACGTAGCCGGACCAGCGGGAGGGAAGAGGCTCGGACGGCCCCGCGAGCTGAAGCGGGGGCCGCAGGGAGGACTCGCTCATGGAACGCGAACGCTAGTCGAGGCATGGGACGCGCCGCAAGGGAGAGCCCGCGTTCCACGCAGGTTTGACGCCCGCACAGCCGCACTCTTACGGTCGCGTCATGCCCTCTGACGTCCCGCGCGCCGATCCCTCGATCGGAGTGGTCATCGTCACGCATCAGTCCGAAGCCGTCATCGGGTCCTGTCTCGAGTCACTCGCACGCGCCGCCCCCCGTCGTGGCCTCGACGTCCGGGTGGTGGACAACGCGAGCCGCGACCGCACGGTCGCGATTGCGACAGCGGCGATCGGCGAGAGCCGGGTGATCCGGAGCGGCGGCAATCGCGGCTTCGCGGCCGGCGTGAACGCCGGGCTCGCCGCGCTCGCGACGCCCTACCTCGCGGTGCTCAATCCCGACACCGTGATTCCCGAGGGCGCACTCGATCGGCTCGCCGACACCCTGGACGGCCACCCCCGCGCCGGCCTGGTCGCGCCGCGCGTCGTCGACCCGGCCGGTCACGCGGAGTCCACGACCGGACGTTTTCCGAGCGCCGCGAGCGAGCGCGTGCACGCGATGGCGATCGATCGCGTGACCGGAGGCGCCGGGCGTGCGCGTCCCTTTCCCGCCGCGACGGGCCCGGTCGACTGGGCGTCCGGCTGCGCGTGGCTGCTGCGCGCGGACGCGGTGCGCGCGGTGGGCGTGCTCGACGAGGAGTACTTCATGTACTTCGAGGACGTCGACTACGGCCGCCGCCTGTGGGACGGCGGATGGGAGGTGCTCGCGACGCCCGACGTGCAGCTCGTGCACCTGCTCGGGCGCGGCTCGTCGTCGACGTCCGTGCTGCCCGCGGACGGTGGTGTTGCGGCGGTGCGCTACCTGAGGAAGTTCCTGCCCGCCGCCGAAGCCGACCGCGCCGTGCGCTGGCTGCGGCGCGGATGGCGCGTGCGATGGGCGTGGCGGTCGCTGCGCGCGACGCTGGGCGACGCACGCTCGCGCGCGCTGGCCCGCCGCTACCGGCTGGCGCTCGACGCCACGGCAGGCGCATGAACTTCGTCTACGACCTCCGCTTCGCGAGCGATCACTTCGGCGGCATCGGGACGCACGCGTGGGCGCTGCTCGACGAGTTGCTCGCGCTGCCCGGTGACGAACGCTGGACCGTCCTCTGGAATCCCGCACTGCCGGCGACGCGCTGGGACCTGACGACGATCCGCACGCATCCGCGCGTCACGTGGGTCGAGCGATCCTGGCGTCCGTTCTCACCGGTGGATCTGTGGCGGCTCGGCCGCTGGCTGCGCACCGCGCGCGCGGATCTCTACCTCAGCCCGTTCTACCTCGTGCCGCCGTTCGCCGGCTGCCCCGTGGTCGTCACCGTGCACGACGTGCACCCGCTGCGGGTCGCGGCCGGCATGTCGCCGGCGGCGATGCTGAACTACCGGCTCGCGCTGCGATTCGTGCGTGGCGCTCGCCTGGTGCTCACGAGCAGCGAGTTCAGTCGCGACGAGATCGTGCGGCTCGTGGGCGTTCCCGCGGCCCGCGTGCGCGCGATCCTGCTCGGCATGCCTCGCTCGCTGCCGCGCGCCAGCCCGCCAGCCCACGCTCCGGCCGATGGCTTCGCGCTGGTCGTCGGCGACAACCGGCCGCGCAAGAACCTCGCGGTGCTCGCGGATGCGTGGGCCCGACTGGGACCGTCGCCACCGCTGCGGCTCGTGTGGGCCGGAAAGGCGGACCCGCGTTATCCGGCGCTCGATGCCCTGGCCGCGGCGCGCGGGGTCGACGGAGTGACGGCGCTCGGCTGGGTCTCGGAATCCGAGCTGGCCTGGCTCTACGAGCACGCCGGGATCCTTCTCTTCCCGAGCTTGTACGAGGGGTTCGGTCTGCCGCTGCTGGAGGCGATGGCACGCGGCAAGCCGGTGGTCGCTGCGGACACCCCGGTGTTCCGTGAGGTCACGCGGGACGCGGCGTTGCGCGTGTCTCCGCGGGACGGAGAGGCCTGGGCCCGGGCCGTGCTTCAGGTGGTCCAGGACGAGACGCGGGCGCGGGCGCTTCGCGAGGCGGGGCAGCGCGTCGCGGCCGAGCTGACCTACCAGCGGACGGCCCGGGAGACCCTGGCCGTCCTGCGGGAGGTCGCCGGAACGGGGACGGGCTCAAGCTCCGCGCTCGCATGACCGATAGAGACAATTGCATTGTGCGATTGAACCCCGATGAATGGCGGCGAATCTTTTCTCAACGCCTTGGCAGGCTCTGCCCGGGCGCATTAGAATCACCCAGCGCTCCGGAGTCGCCGAGGCGCTGTTCGCTGACGGAGAGCCGCTCTCGCCCGGTTTTCCGGCGTCGCTGATCGGGCCGCGCATGCGTCCGGCAAGGATGCCGTAAATCGCTGCCAGCCCATTTCCACCCGAGGGACGCGAATGAGGACCCTGGTCACGGGAGGCGCTGGCTTCATCGGCTCGCACCTCTCGGAAGCCCTGCTGGAGCGCGGACATGAAGTCTGGGCTCTGGACGACCTTTCCACCGGTCGCCTCGAAAATCTCACTTCGTTCGAGCGACACCCCCGCTTCCGGTTCCTCGAAGGTGACGTCACCGATTCCTCGCTGGTGAAGGGTCTGGTGGCGCAGTGCGACCGCGTGTTCCACCTGGCCGCTGCGGTGGGCGTGAAGTACGTGCTCGAGAACCCGCTCCGCTCGCTGGTCACGAACATTCGCGGCTCCGAGGTCGTGCTCGAGGCGTGCGCGGAGCACGAGCGCCGCGTGGTGCTGTTCTCGAGCAGCGAGGTGTACGGCAAGGGCGTTGCGGTGCCGTTCTCCGAGGACGACGACCGCGTGCTCGGTCCGACCCACAAGCTGCGCTGGTCCTATGCGTGCGGCAAGGCGGTCGACGAGTCCCTGGCCCAGGCGTACTGGCAGCAGCGCCAGCTCCCGGTCACGGTGGTGCGCTGCTTCAACACGTGCGGGCCGCGCCAGACCGGCGCGTACGGCATGGTGATCCCCAACATGGTCGAGCGCGCGCTGCGCAACGAGCCGATCCTCGTTTACGGCGACGGCCAGCAGTCGCGCTGTTTCTCGGCGGTGTTCGACGTCGTGCGCGGCGTCGTGCTGCTCGCCGACGCGCGCGAGTCGTGGGGCGAGATCTACAACATCGGCACCGACGAGGAAGTCACGGTGCAGCAGCTCGCGGAGCGCATCCGCGCACGCTGCGCCAGCACGTCGTCGATCGAGTTCGTCGACTACGAGACGATCTACGGGCGTTCGTTCGAGGACATGCGCCGTCGTGTGCCCGATCTGCGCAAGATCGGCGCGGCCGTCGGTTACCGTCCCGAGATCACGCTCGATCGTCTGCTCGACCTGACGATCGTCGACATGTGCGAGCGCCTGGGCGTGCCCGTCCCGGCGAAAGTCGCGGCCGCCTGATCCAGGTCGGCACGGACGCCGGCGGAAGCCCACGCGGATGCTGATCGCCGCCTTTGCGGTCGCGCTCGTGGCTGCGTTCGCGATGATGCCGCTCGGGATCCGCCTCGCGTGGCTCACGGGCTGGCTCGATCACCCCGAGGCGCGCAAGCTCCACACCTCGGCCACTGCACTGCTCGGTGGCGTCGTGGTCGCGGTCGCCGCGATCGTCGGCTGGGTGGTCGCGCTCCACCTCGACCACCGCCTCGCCACGCCGGGCCCCTCGATGAAGTGGCTCATGGCCGGGGCCGGCGTGTGCCTCGCGCTCGGCGTGTGGGACGACCGCTTCGGCATGGGCGTCCGCCTCAAGCTGTTCGGCCAGCTGCTCGCCGGCGCCTGCCTGCTGGCGGCCGGGGTGGTCCCCGAGCCGACCCTGTCGTGGTGGATCGTCGTCCCGGTGATGATGTTCGGGCTCGTCGCCCTGCTGAACGCGATCAACTTCCTCGACAACATGAACGGCATGATCAGCGGGCTGACCGCTGTCTTCATGCTGGCGTTCGCCTGGGGCTCGGCCGCCCGCGGGGCGTACGGGATCGCCGCGGCCCAGCTCGCCGTGGCCGGGGCGTGCGCCGGATTCCTGCCCTGGAACTTCCCGAAGGCGAGCATCTTCCTCGGCGACGCAGGCAGTCTGTTTCTCGGCTATAGTCTCGGCGCCTCGGCCGTCCTGGCATTCGCCGGGGCGCCCGCAGGGTGGGGGCGCGTGGGAACCCTGGCCGCGCTCGCCTACCCGGCATTCGACATCATCTTCGTCGTGATCACCCGCCTGGCCGACGGTCGCAAGGTCCAGCAGGGCGGGAAGGATCACAGCAACCACCGACTCGCGAGACTCATTCAATGTCCGACCAGAACCGTGATGCTTCTGTGGCTCAGTGGGGCCGTCCTCTGCGCAAGCGGGCTCGTGGTCCAAAGCCTGGATCGCCCGCTGCCGACGCTCCTGTGGTTGGGCCTGTGGATGGCCCTCTTCCTGTGGATGGGGCGGCGACTATCGTCCGTGCCGAGCGGAGCGTAGCGGCAACGCCCGAGTACGAGGTGCTCGGCGCGCCGCGTCCGCGCGCGCCCCGCGAGCGCCACGATCCCGACGACACCGACCGCATGCTGAGCGATCTCGTCGCCTACATGGCGCGCGGCATCGTCGACCATCCTGACGACGTGCGGGTCGAGACGCTCGAGGCGGGCGAGGACGCCACCTTCGAGCTGGCCGTCCATCCGCGCGATCTCGGTCACGTGATCGGCAAGCAGGGACGGACCGCCCGCTCGCTCCGGTTGGCCCTCGGCGCGGCGGCGGCGCGCAAGAAGCGCTCGGCGTCGCTCGAGATCGCCGACTGAGTCATCCCCGCCCCGGGGGGCACTCGTGAGCCTGGTGAAGGTGGGCCGTCTCGGCCGTCCGCACGGCCTGGCCGGCGAGCTGGCGCTGGATTCCTGCGACCTGACCCCGCTCGAGCTGCACGCGATCCGTGCGTTCACGTGGCGCGGACGCGCCGGGGCCGAGCGGCCGCTCACGCTCCACACCGCGCGGCCGGCACACGACCGCACGCTCGTCCACTTCATGGGCGTCACCAACCGCGAGCAGGCGTCGATGCTGACGCTCGGCGAGCTGTGGGCCGACGAGGCGGCGCTGCCCGATCCGGGGCCCGGGGTCGCGTACGCCTTCCAGCTCGTGGGCCTGCGCGTGGTCGAGTCGGACGGGCGCGAGCTGGGCACGATCGCCGACGTCGTCAACACCGGCGCGAATCCGATCTACGTCGTGCGCGGGGAGCGCGAGCTGCTGATCCCCGTCATTCCCGACGTCGTGCGCAGCGTCGACCTCGCCGCGCGGCTCGTGACCGTCACGCTGCCGCCGGGACTCGAGGAGCTGTGATGCGGATCTCGATCCTCACCATCTTCCCGGATTTCTTCCCGGCGCCGCTCGGCGAGGGGATGATCCGCGCGGCGCGCGAGAAGGGCCGGCTCGAGACCGACGTGATCGGGCTGCGCGACTTCACCGACGACCCGCACCGCACGACCGACGACTACCCGTTCGGCGGCGGCGTGGGGATGATCATGAAGATCGAGCCGATCGACCGCGCACTGACGTCGCTGGGGATCGGGCTGCGCGAGGAGCGCGCGCCGGGCACGAAAGTCGTGCTGTTCTCGCCCCAGGGGCGCCGGTTCACGCAGGACGTCGCCATCGAGTACTCGGGCCTCGAACAGCTGGTGCTGCTGTGCGGGCGCTACAAGGGCGTCGACGAGCGCGTCGCCGAGCATCTGATCGACGAGGAGCTGTCGATCGGCGACTTCGTGCTGGCGGGCGGCGAGCCGGCGGCGCTGTGCGTCACCGATGCGGTCGCCCGCCTGCTGCCGGACGTCGTCGGCACGTTCGACTCGGTCGAGAGCGACTCGTTCCACTCGGGCCTGCTCGACTGTGCGTACTACACGCGCCCCGCCGAGTACCGCGGCTGGCGGATTCCCGACGTGCTGCTCTCGGGCCACCACGCCAACATCGCCGTCCACCGGCGCCGTGAGGCGCTGCGCCGCACGTGGGAGCGTCGGCCCGACCTGCTGACGCACGCGGAGCTCACGCCGGACGACCGGCGTTACCTCGCCGGGCTCGAACGCGAGAAGCGCGCCGCCGCGGCCGCCGCCACGCCGGAGCCGGAGCGCTCGTGAACGCGGCGCCCGCCGAACCCGCGGTCGAACGGCTCGCCGGCGCCGCGTTCCTGCTGTTCATGATCACGGTCGTGGGCCCGATCGCGCCCATGTCGGTCGCCGCCACGCTGTGCGGCGTGCTGACGCTCCTGTGCTGGGCGCTGAAGATCGGGCCGCGCGACGTGCGCAATCCCATCCAGTGGCCGGCGCTCGGCTGGTTCGCCGCACTCGCGCTGGCCGCCGTGTTCACGGTCGGCGGCCCCGTGTCGGCGCGCCACCTGGGAAAGGGGCTGATGCCGGTCGTCGTCGCGGTCGCCGCGTGGCACGGCACGCGGCGCGCCACCGGCAGCCGCGCGCTCGCCGTGCTGTTCGGCGCGGCGGCGGTGTCGGCCGTGATCGGCCTCATCGGCTGGCTCGCGCAGGGAGCGACGCTCGAGGCGCGCGCGCGCGGCGTGAGCGGGCACTACATGACCTACGCCGGCCAGATGCTGCTGCTCACGTGCACCGCGAGCGGGGTTGCGCTGGCGGTGCGCGATCGCCGCTGGCGGCTCGCCGCCGGCGCCGTGGCGGTGCTGGGCGTGATCGCGCTCGCCGCGACGCTCACGCGCAGCGCGTGGATCGGACTCGTGGTGGCGCTCGCGGTCATCCTCGCGTTCACGCGCCCGCGCGCACTCGTCCTGCTCGGGGTCGGCGTCGGGCTGGTCGTGGCGTTCGCGCCCGGCGAGATCCGCCTGCGCCTCCTGAGCATCGTGAACCCGGCGCATCCCTGGAACCAGCAGCGCCTGCTCATGTGGCAGGCCGGACTCCACATGTTCCGCGATCACCCGTGGACCGGGGTCGGACTCAACGACCTGCACGCGATCTACGCGCAGTACCGGCTGCCCGGCGCGACCGAGCCGGCCGGTCACCTGCACAACACGTTCGTCCAGATCGCGGCGACGATGGGCATCGTGGGACTCGCGGCGTTCGCGTGGCTCTACGGCGCGCTGGTCACCTCGACCGCGAGCGGACTGCGCAGCGCACTGCGCGCCGGCGGCCTCGGCGCGGGACTGCGGCTCGGCGTCACCGCGGCACTCGCCGGCTTCCTCGCGGCCGGGCTGTTCGAATGGAACTTCGGCGACGAGGAACTGCTCTACCTGCTCTACGCGCTGGTCGGACTCGCATGGGCGGCGCGCGCGTGGGATGCGCCCGCCGTGATGCCGCGCGCCGAAACGCCCGCGGCGCAGGAGGCCGAGCCACCGCTCGTCGCTGCGGCCGGCCGCACGCCGTGACGCTGGCCGCCGGAGCGCGCGTCGCGCTGGTGCACGACTGGCTCACCGGCATGCGCGGCGGCGAAAAGGTGCTCGAACGGATCGCGGCGTTCTTTCCCGACGCGCCGATCTACACGCTGGTGTGGAAGCGCGGCTCGGTGTCGCCGGCGCTCGAACGGCGTCGGATCACGACCTCGTTCCTCCAGCGCCTGCCCGATGCGTCACGCCGCTACCGTTCGTACCTGCCGTTTTACGCACGGGCGATCGAGAGCCTCGATCTGTCGGGCTTCGACGTCGTCGTTTCGACCAGCCATGCGGTCGCGAAGGGCGTGCGCACGCCGCCCGGCGCCTTTCATCTGTCGTACATCCATACGCCGATGCGCTACGTGTGGGAGCTGGAATCCCAGTACTTCCCGCCCGGGCGCTATCCGTGGCCGCTGTCGGCGTACGTGCGGCGCACCTGTGCGCGGCTGCGCGCGTGGGACGTCGCCACCCGCGACCGGCCGAGCGCGCTGCTCGCGAACTCGCGGCACGTCGCCGCCCGCATCCGACGGCACTGGGGCCGTGATGCGACGGTCGTGAATCCACCTGTCGACGTCGCGGCGTTCACGCCGGCGGGCGTCGCGACATCGCGCGAGGCGTATCTCGTCGCCGGTGCGTTCGCGCCCTACAAGCGCAACGACCTGGCGCTCGCGGCGTGCCGGCGGCTCGGGCGCCCCGTGCTCGTGACCGGCTCGGGCCAGGACGCCGAGCGGCTGCGCGCGCTCGGCGGCCCCGGCGTCACGTTCGAAGGCTGGCTCGGTGACGAGGCGCTCGCGGCGCGGCTCTCGGGTGCGCGCGCGCTGCTGTTCGCGGGCGAGGAGGACTTCGGCATGCTGCCCGTCGAGGCGCTGGCGGCAGGCTGTCCCGTGATCGCCTACGGCGTGGGCGGCGCGCTCGAGACGGTCGGACGCGGCGCATCGCCCGAGGCGCTCGCGCGCGTGCGCGCGGGCGGTGTCGCGCGCGTGCCGGGCGGCATCCTGTTCGGCTCGCAGAGCGAGGCCGGCATTGCGGAAGCGATCGAAGCGTTCGAGCGCGAGGCGTTCGACCCTGCCGCGCTGCGCGCGCTCGCGCTGCCGTTCGCTCCCGAGCGCTTCGACCGCGAGTTCGCCGACGCGTTCACGCGCGCGCACGAGGCGTGGCGCGCGGACACCGGAATGCGCGAGCGCGCGACTCAGCCCTCGTAGAACGTCTGCATGCCTTCGTCCTGCGCCTCGCCGAGGTAACGGAGCCAGGGAGCTTCGCGCATCGCCCGCTTGCGTGCGCAGACGACGATCGTGTGGCTGCCGCCCGGCCACAGCATGGCGAACGGGCGGCTGAACGGCGCCGGGATGGGATGGAACCCCACACCCCGCACGCTGCGGACCTCGAAACCGTCGTCGAAGCCGACCAGTCCGCGGAACTCGCGCAGCGTGTAGCCGCGCACGTGCGGTCCGAACGTGCGGATCGAGGTCGGCTGGAGGCCGAGCGCGAGCATCACGCGGTTGTGGAGGCTGCCGAGGTTCGGCACCGACAGCAGGGCGTGGCCGCCGGGACGCAGCACGCGGAACATCTCGGACAGCGGCAGCCAGATGTTCTTCAGGTGCTCGAGCACCTGGTTGCACACGACCACGTCGACACTGGCATCCGGCCACGGGAACGGTTCGCACTCGAGGTCGACGTGCGCGACCTCAAGGCCGCGCGCTTCGGCCGCGGCCGCCGGCTCCGGGAAGATCTCGATGCCCAGGCAGCGCGCCCCGAGCGGCGCCGCGTAGCGCAGCGTCTGCGCGCCGTCCCAGCAGCCGACGTCGAGCAGCACCGGAGGCCGGGCCCCGTCACTCCCCGCGCGCGCGAGCGCGGCCGTCTCCTCTTCCAGCGTCCGGTGCACGTCCGCGAGCACGCGGGAACACAGTCGGCTCATTCGCGACCTCCGAAGCGCGCGACTCTACACGATCGTTGCAGCCGCTGTTGACAGTGCCGGGGGTTCTTGTTAAGAGCCTCGGCGCCCGTGCTGGTGCGCGAGGCAGGAGGCGACGAGCAGCGATGAATCTCTCGGGCGAGCGGGTGACGGTCACGGGCGCCGGCGGATTCATCGGCAGCCACCTCACCGAGCTGCTGGTGCGCCGCGGCGCCCGCGTGCGGGCGGTCGTGCACTACAACTCGCGCGACGACCGTGGACACCTCGAGGCGCTGCCCGACGACGTGCGCGATGCGCTCGAGGTGCGCGCGATCGACGTCGCCGATCCGTTCGCGGTCGCCGAAGTGGTGGCCGGTGCCGCCGCCGTCTTCCACCTCGCGGCACTGATCGGCATCCCGTATTCCTACGTCGCGCCCGCCAGCTACGTCGAGACGAACGTGCGGGGCACCCTCAACGTGCTCGAAGCGGCGCGCCGTCACGGAACGGGATGCGTCGTGCACACCTCGACGTCCGAGGTATACGGCACCGCCCGTTACACGCCGATCGACGAAGAGCATCCGATCCAGGCGCAGTCGCCGTATTCGGCGTCGAAGGCGGGGGCGGATCACCTCGCGCTCAGCTATCACCGCTCGTTCGGCGTGCCGGTGACGGTGCTGCGCCCGTTCAATACCTACGGACCGCGGCAGTCCGCGCGCGCCGTGATCCCCACCATCGTGTCGCAGGTCGAGTGCGGCGCGGGAGAGGTGCGGCTCGGTCACCTCGGACCCGTGCGGGATTTCACGTTCGTGAGCGACACCGCGCGCGCGTTCCTCGCGGTCGCCGAGGCCGATGCCGCCGTCGGCGCGGTGTGGAACGCCGGCAGTGGCCGCGGGATCACGATTGCGGACCTCGCCCAGCGCATCTTCACGCGCATGGGACGCACCGCGCGCATCGTGAGCGACGACGCGCGCGTGCGTCCCGAGCGCAGCGAGGTGCACGAGCTGATCGCCGCGTGCGATCGCCTTCACGCGCTCACCGGATGGCAGCCGGAAACCGGCCTCGATGCCGGCCTGGACCGGACGATCGACTGGGTGCGCGCCCACCTGGCCTCGTACCGCACCGGGTCCTACACGATCTGACCGCGACGGCCGCGACCGGCGGCAGGGAGCCCCCATGCAGGCGATCATTCTCGCGGGCGGACGCGGCACGCGCCTGCGGCCCTACACGACCGCGTTCCCCAAGCCGCTGGTGCCGGTCGGCGAGCGCCCGATCTGCGAGATCATCGTGCGCCAGCTCGCGGCGGCGGGGTTCGATCGTCTGGTGTTCGCGGTCAGCCATCTCGCCGGGCTCATCGAGGCGTTCTTCGGCGACGGCCGCAAGTGGGGCGTCGAGATCCGCTACGCGTTCGAGGACACGCCGCTCGGCACGGCCGGTCCGGTCGGGGCGATCGAGGGTCTCGACGAACGGTTCCTGGTGATGAACGGCGACGTGCTCACCGATCTCGACTTCGGCGGGCTCATGGCGGAGCACCGGACGCACGGCGCGATCGCCACGCTGACGGCATTCCCGCGGGAGGTGCCCGTGTCGCTGGGCGTGGTCGAGATCGCTCCGGACGGCACCTTGCGCGACTACATCGAGAAGCCGACGCTGCGCTACCAGGCGAGCACCGGAATCTACGTGTTCGAGCGCCGCATCCGCGAGTTCCTGCCCGCCGGCGTGCACGCGGACCTGCCGGATCTCATGCGGCGGCTGGTGGCGGCGGGGGAAAAGGTCCACTGCCACGCGTTCGCCGGCGAGTGGCTCGACATCGGGCGCCCCGAGGACTACGAGCAGGCGGTCGAGCGTTTCGCCGCCGACCCGGGACGCTTCGATCCCTCGACGCGGGGCTGAGCGGTGGAACACCGCATCCTGGTGACGGGCTGCGCCGGCTACGTGGGCCGCACGTTCGCGCGCGTCGTGCGCGCCGTGCGGCCGGACGCTCACCTGATCGGCGTCGCGCACTCGGGCGATGCGTCGGCGCCCGGGTTCGACGAAACGACGTCCGCCGACCTGCGCGACCCTGCGGCCGTGGAACGGCTGCTCGGCGCGACGCGCCCGCGCGCCATCGTGCACCTCGCCGGCCGCCGCGAAGGCACTCTCGAGGCGCTCCTCGCGGCCAACGCGCTCGCCACCGATCACCTGCTCGCCGCCACCCGCGACCGGCTCGGCACGGCGGTGCCGGTGGTGGTCGCGGGTTCATCCGCGGAGCTCGGATTCAGCGGCTCGGATGCACCGCTCGCCGAGGACGCCGTGTGCCGGCCGATCGACGACTACGGCGTGGCCAAGCTCGCGCAATCTGGGGTCGCGTCGGCGGCGTTCCTGCGACACGGCCAGCACGTCGTGCGCGTGCGCCTCTTCAATCTGATCGGACCCGGCCTGCCGGAACACCTGCTTCCCGGCCGGTGCGCGCGGCTCCTGGCCGCGATGCGTCCCGGCGGCCCGGCGCGGCTGAGTTTCCGCGACCTGGGCACGGCGCGGGACTACGTCGACACGCGCGACGCGTGCCGGGCACTCCTGCTCGCGCTGGAGCGCGCGCCGTCCGGCGAGCTGCTCCACGTGGGATCGGGAATCGCCGTGAGCGGCCGCGAGGTGGTCGAGCGTCTGATCGCGGTGGCCCGGGACCGCACGGGCGAGGTCGCCTACGACGAATCCGTCACGGCGCCGCGCACGGTGCCGGTCCAGCGCGCGGATCCAACGCTCGCAGCGCGGGTGCTCGGATGGCGTCCCGAGATCCCGCTCGAGCGCTCGATCGTCGATCTGTGGGAGTCCGTATCGTCGCCTGCGGCGCGCGCAACGACTCCGGATCCATGACGGACGCTCCGTCAGCCACCACCGCCGTGCCGCCGCTGGTGCGCATCGCCCGCTCCTCGGCGGTGCTGCTCTCGGGCGATGCCGTCGCGCGCGTCCTGTTGTTCGTGACCACCGTGCTCGCCGCCCGTCGGCTGGGTCCCGAGGCGTTTGGGGTCGTCTCGTTCGCGCAGGCTGTGCTCGGTTATCTCCTGCTCGCCGGCGATTGGGGACTCGCCACCTACGGCATCCGCGAGCTCGCACGCGATCCGCGTTCCGGTGAGGCCTGGTGGGCCATCAGCCGCGTGCGCGCGGGCATCGCGATCTCGCTGTTCGTTATCTCGGCCGCGGTGGTCGCGTGGAGTCCCGGGGACGGGACCACGCGCACCGTGCTCCTCCTCACGCTCGCCTCGGCGGTGCCGGCGGCCCTGCTGCCCGACTGGGCCGCGCGCGGGTTCGGCCGCATGCGCATGGCGGCAGTGCTCGGCGTCGTGCAGCCGGCGCTCGTCCTCGTGGCGATCGCGGCGCTGGTGCACGGACCAGCGGACGTCGCGCGCGTTCCACTCGCGCGCCTGCTGGCGCTCATGGTCGCGGTGGCGCTCGGCTTCGCGCTGCTGCAGCCTGCGACGCGCGGCGGTGCGCGAGCCGCCTCGGCGTGGTTGCGGGAGCGCGGGGTCGGGACGCTCCTGCGCTCGGGCGGGGTGCTGCTGCTCGCCAATGCCGCAGTGCTGGCGTACAACAGCGCCGACCAGCTGCTGCTGCACGCGTTCACCACCGATCACGAGGTGGGCCTCTACGGCAGCGCCTACCGGATCATCCAGCTGCCCATGGCCGCGCTCTATGCGGTGACCGCGTCCGCGCTGCCCGTACTCACGCGCCTGCATCACGAGGACCCGGCGGGCGCGCGCGCGGCCGTGCGGCGGCTCTCGCTCGGCGCGCTCGCGGGCGGGATCGTCGTGGCGGGGGTGATCTTCGCGCTGCGGGCGGCGATCGTCACGCGCATCTACGGCGCGGCGTTCGCCGCCGCCGCCGCGCCGCTCGGGGTGCTCGCGTTCGCGGTACCGCTCGACTTCGTGGTATCCGTCAAGGGCACGTCCTACATCGCCGCGGGCCGCGAGCGCGGCACGCTCGTATGCGTCGTTCTCGGCGCCGCGACCAACATCCTGGCGAATCTCGCGTTCATCCCGCGCGGCGGCATGATGGCGGCCGCATGGGTGACGCTCGCCAGCTACGGCGTGATCCTCGCGGCCTACGCCGTCTTCATGGATTCGAGACGCTCATGACCCGATCGTTCCGCGACCGCGTGTACGGCTCCTACTTCACCGGCACGTTCTCGAGCGTGAACCGCCCGACGGACGAAGCGTACCGGATGCACGCGCGCATCCTGCGCCAGCTGCTGGTGCCGCACCTGCCCGCCGATCGCAACGCGCGGATCCTCGACATCGCGTGCGGGATGGGCAACTCCGTCCACGCGTTGCGAGAAGCGGGGTACCAGAACGTGCAGGGCGTCGACATCAGCGCCGAACAGGTGGCGATCGCGCAGGCGCGCGGGCTGCCGGTGGAACAGGGCGACCTGTTCACGCGGCTCGAGGGACAAAAGGACGCGTGGGACGCGCTGATCGCGTTCGACATCCTCGAGCATCTCGACCGCGAGGAGCTCCTGCGCCTGTTCGATCTCGCGCGCGTGGCGCTGCGTCCCGGCGGACGTCTGATCGCGAAGACGGCGAACGCGAATTCCCTGCTCGGGCCGCGCTTCCGCTATCTCGACTTCACCCACGAGATCATCTTCACCGAGCGCTCGCTGCGCGCGGCGTTGCTGGCCGCCGATCTCCACCCGGTGTGGATCGGCGGGGAGCGCTACACACCGTTCACGGTGGGCGGCTGGATCCGCTGGCTGGCGGCGTCGCTCGGACGCGGCCTGTGGCGCGCCTACCTCGTGGCCGAGCTCGGCCGCGAGGGCGTCGACATCCCGCTCGAGTTCTGCCTGATCGCGGTCGCGGAGCGGAAGTGATCCGCTGTGCCTGGTTCCTCACCGACCTGCGCGTCGGCGGGGCGGAGCGGCTGCCGCTCATCCTGCTGCCCCGCATGCCGGGAGTGACCGGCACGCTGGTGCTGATGAAGGACGAGGTGGCGCTCAACATTCCGCCCGGCATTTCCGTGACGCGTCTCATGCCCGCAGGGGCGCGGCTGCGCGCGTCGCTGGGGACGCTCGCGGCGCCCGCGCTGCGCGCGGCCGGTGCGGCGGACGTGGTGATCGGGGGCATGGAGGGTGCGCCGGTGGTGATCGCGGCACTCGCCGCGCGCCTGTGCGGACGACCGCTGGTGTCGGTGATCCCGACCGATCTCGGGCGCTATCACCGGCGGCTCCGGTTCGGCGCGCTCGAATGGATGCTGCTCAAGTGGGCGTTGCGCTCGAGCGCTGCCGTGATCACCGCATCGGACGACGGCCGCGATTCCCTGATCGCACTCGGCGTGCGGCCCGACCGTGTGCACGTCGTTCCGAACCCGTTCTCCCCGTGGGCCGGGTCGCTCGGCGAACGCCGCGTCGATCTCCCCCCCGAGCCGCGCGTCGTGACCGTCGCGCGACTCGAGCCGATCAAGGGCGTGGACGTCGCGCTCGAGGCCGCGGGGCGGCTGGGTGACGTTCCGTTCGCGTGGGACATCGTCGGCAGCGGACCGGACGAGGCCACCCTGCGCCGGCGTGCGGGCGAGCTGGCACTCGACGGGCGCGTGCGATTCCTCGGCTTCGTCGACGACCTCGCCCCGGTGCTGGAACGTTCGGATGTCTTCCTGCTCGCATCGCGCGTCGAGGGAGTACCGATCGCGATGCTCGAGGCGATGGCCGCCGGGCTCGCGATCGTGGCGACGCGCAGCGGCACCGGGGTGGTGGAGGCGCTGAAGGACGACGCGGGCGTGCTGGTTCCACCCGACGACCCCGGCGCGCTGGCCGAGGCGCTGCGTGCCGTGCTGAGCGACGCGCCGCGCCTGCGTGCGCTCGGCGCCGCCGCGCGTGCGCGCGCGCGCGCGTACGGGCCGGACGCCATAGCCGGGCGCTACGCCGCGCTCGTACGACGCGTGGCGGGACGTGACTGACGGATCGGGGCCCGCGCTCGCCGCGATCGTGGCCACGGTCGGACGCCGGGCCGAGCTCGAGGCGTGCCTCGCCTCGCTCGCGGCCGCGCGCCCGGCGTTCGCGCAGGCGATCGTCGTGGACCAGTCGGCCGACACGGCCCTCGAGCCGGTCGCGCGCGCGCACGGTGCGACGTGGCTGCACCTCGAGCGGCGGGGACTGTCGCTCGCGCGCAATGCGGGGATCGCGCGCATCACGGCGGGCTGGGCGTGCTTCCCAGACGACGACTGCACGGTCTCGGCGGACCTCGTCGCGCGGCTCGGTGACGCCATCGCACGCCACCCCGACGCCGGCTGGATTGCGGGGCGCGTGGTCGCGCCGACCGGACGGGCGCTCGCGGTCGGCATGGACGCGCGCGAGCGTCCGCTCGTCACCGTCCGCGACGTGCTGCGCACGCTCATGAGCGCCGCGCTGTTCGTGCGCCGGGACGTGTTCGAGCGCATCGGCGGATTCGACGAAGCACTCGGCGTCGGCGCGAAGTGGCCGAGCGGCGAGGAGAGCGACTTCGCCCTGCGCGCACTCGGGGCGGGGATTGCCGGCGCATACGCGCCCGAGCTCACCGTGTTCCATCCCGAGCCGTTCGCCGTGCGCGATGCCGGCGAGCAGGCCGCGCGCGCGTTCGCGTACGGGCGCGGATGGGGCGCACTGTTCGCGAAGCACGCTTCGGGCGTGCTCGGCGCCCAGGTGCGCGACGCCCATCGTCACTACCTCGGCCGCGCGCTGGGCGGCGCTGCGGCCGCTGCGGCGACCGGTCGCCTCGCACTCGCGCAGCGCTACGTCGCCTCGTGGCGCGGCCGGCGCGCGGGCTGGAGCGAGTATCGCTCCGTCGCCGGAGGCCGCGCGTGAGCCGCACGATCGCCGTCGACGCGCGCAAGCTGTTCGACGGCGGCATCGGCACCTACATCCGCGGCCTTCTGGGAGCATGCGCGGCGGCGCCCGGCGCGTACGCGTTCGCCGCGCTGATCGCTCCCGGCGACGCCGGTCGCGTGCAGTGGCCCGGGCCCGTGCGCGAGGTGCCGGTGCGCGCCGGCAAGTACGGGCTCGCCGAGCACCTCGCGGTGCCCGCGGGCGCGCGGCGCGCGGCAGCGGCGCTGCTGCATGAGCCGCACTACACGTTGCCGCTCGGCTGGAACGGCCCCGCGGTCGTCACGATCCACGATCTCATCCATCTGCGCTTCGCGCGGTTCTATCCGCCGGGGGCGGCGCTCTACGCGCGGACGGTCGCGGGTCTCGCGGTGCGGCGCGCGCGACGCGTGATCGTCGATTCCGAGCACACGCGCGACGACGTGCTCGAGTTGCTGCCGGCCGCGCGCGACCAGGTGCGGGTCATTCCCCTCGGAGTGTCGCCCGGGCTCGCGCCGCCGTCGACGGACGCCGTTGCGACATATCGCGCGCGGCGGGCGCTGCCGCGGGACTACCTGCTCTACGTCGGCGCGCGCAAGCGTCACAAGAATCTCGCGCTGCTGTTCGACGCGCTCGCGACTTTGCCGATCGGCGCGCGTCCGCGGCTCGTGCTCTCGGGCCGGCCGTTCGCGGCCGACGATCCGCTCGGCACGCACCTGCGTGCGCGCGGGCTCGGCGGGCTGGTTCATTTTGCCGGCGATCCGGCCGACGACGCCGAACTCGCGTGCCTCTACGGCGGCGCCATCTTGTACGTGCATCCGTCGCTCGCCGAGGGCTTCGGCCTGCCGCCGCTCGAGGCGATGGCGTGCGGCACGCCGGTGCTGTCGTCGAACGCGGGGGCACTGCCCGAGGTGGTGGGCGACGCCGGCGTGCTGCTGCCACCCGCCGATCCGGACGCATGGGCGGCAGCGATCGAGCGGCTCGTGCGCAATGCGGACCAGCGTTCGCGCCTCGCGGCGCTCGGGCGCACCCGTTCCGCGACGTTCACCTGGGAGCGCGCCGCGCGCATGACGCTCGACGTGTACGGAGAGGCGCTGGCCTGACGCTCACGCCGTCGACGGTGCGGTCACACGGTGATCGACCGCGAGCTCACGCGCATGCGGCCGACGTCGCAGGAGCGCCGGTGCCCTTGCGCGGCATGGTTCGTGCGAAGTTGACGGTCGTCCCCAGTTCTTGCCCCGGAGGAGCGTCATGATCCGCATCGTCCGTCTCGGGACGCCGCGCGCGAGCGGCGAAGGACTGCGCATCGGCACCGTGCGTCGGCCACCGCGCGGGGTCCCGAAGTCCGAGTTCGCCTCACGCAACTACTACGACATCTGGTTCCCCAACCTGTCCCCGAGCGAGGCGACCGTGAAACTCGGTCTCGGCGCGAAGACGCCCGCCCAGTGGAAGGCGTACGTGCGCGCCTACCGGAAGGAGATGGCGACCCCGGAGAACGCGCGCACGATCGCGCTGCTCGCCGCCCTGTCCCAGAACACCAACTTCTCGGTGGGCTGCTACTGCGCGGAGGAGTCGCGCTGCCACCGCTCGATCCTGCGGCAGCTGCTCGAAGCGGCGGGGGCGAAGGTTCAGTAGGCGCTGGCGTCGCGGAACACGCGCGCGACCGTGAGGAACAGGATGCGCACGTCGAACATCAGCGACCAGTTCTCGATGTAGTAGAGGTCGTACTCGATGCGTTTCTCGAGCGGCGTGTCGCCGCGCAGTCCGTTGACCTGCGCCCAGCCGGTCATGCCGGCCTTGACGTGGTGGCGCAGGAAGTAGCGCGGGATGGACGCGCGAAAGCGCTCGACGTAGGCCGGCTGCTCGGGGCGCGGACCCACCAGGCTCATGTCGCCGATCAGCACGTTCCACAGCTGCGGCAGCTCGTCGAGCGAATAGCGGCGCAGGATCTCGCCGAGCTTCGTGCGGCGCGGGTCGTCGGCCACGGTCCACGCCGGACCGTCGGCATCGGCGTCGGCGCGCATGCTGCGGAACTTGAGCATGCGGAACCGCCGCCCGCTCACCCCGACGCGCTCCTGCCGGTAGAACGCCGGGCCCGGTGAGTCGAGCTTCACGAGCGCCGCGATCGCGAGCAGCATGGGGGAGAGCACGAGCATGCCGACACCGGACGCGGCGAGATCGAAGCCGCGCTTGAGCACCGCGTTCCAGCCCTGCTCGGGGCTCTCGGCCACGAGCACGACCGGCATGCCGTCGAAGTCCTCGACGGTCGCGTTCAACTGGAACGCCTGGGACAGATCGGGCACCAGCCGCACGGCGGCGGTGGAGTCGGCGAGTGCCTGCAGCGCCTGCTGCTCGGCCTGCCACTCCTCGCGCGCGAGTGCGAGGTACACCAGTTCGGCGCCCGTGCCTTCGACGAGCCGCGGCAGGTCGGCGACGGTGCCGAGCACGGGGATGCCGTGCGCGACTGCGCCCTCGGGCTGCGGCACTGCCGACACGAGGCCCTCGACGATCAGGCCGAAGTCGGCGTGATGGCGGATCTTCTCGATCAGCATCGCCGCGTGCTCGCCGGTGCCGACCACCAGCACGTGACGCAGGTTGTGGCCGTGGAGACGCATCCAGCGCAGCACGAGCCGGATGATCACGCGGCTCGCACTCAGCAGCACGGTGCCGAGCACGAGGAACAGCGCGATCACGATGCGCGACAGCTCGCCGCGTGCGTAGAACGAGCCCATGCCGGCGAGTGCGGCCACCACGACCATCGCCTGGCACACGACGAAGATCTCGGTGCCGAGCCGCGCGGTACGCGCCGAGCGGTAGAGCCGCAGCGAGCGCAGGACGAGCAGCGCGACGGGGGTGAGCACCGCGCCGCTCCACACATAGAGTCGCACCGGCGGAATGCCGAGCGGCGCGGCCAGGCCGAGGCCATGAAAGCGCAGCGCGTAGGCCGCCATCCACGCCCCGAAGATGAGCGTGGCGTCCATGACGAACATTCCGGTGGCGAGGAGCTGGCGGCTGCGGGCGAGCATGTTGCCGGCAGGCTAACTCAAGGTGCGACAGGGACCCAGGATTTCGGGGGTGCATCGGGCCAGGATCGGGGGTATCACAAAGCCATGAACGCCTCCGTTCGCCGCCTCTTCAGGCCCGGACTCCTGATCGCCGGGATGCTCGCTGCGCTCTCCGTGCGTCCGGCTGCCGCGGCCTCTCCATACGAGCTGCGCGATCCGAGCGAACAGGAGATCGGCTGCCTGTGGCAGTGCGCCTGCCCGGTGCTCTTCCGAACACCACTCAAGGGCGGGTTCGCGCTCACCCCGGCGCCCGCCGATCCGGTCTACGCCGTCTACGTGGTGAGCGGGGTCGACTGGGTGGTGAAGACGAGCGACGGCGAGACGCACACGGCGACCGGCTCGGGCCTCTACCGCCTCACGCTGCCGTCGCAGTCCTCCCAGCAGCAGCGGATGGAGCTCGACCTGTCGCTCGATGGCGGTACGCCGCTCCATTTCGACAGCGGCCTGGTGCCCGTGAGCGCGCCGTGGCCGGCGATCGAGGTCGACATCGCACGCAACCACCTGTGCTACGACACGCTGTTCGCGGTGCGTGCGTCGCCGGCGCCGGCCAGCGTCACGCCGCACCCGGTGACCAAGCTCGCCGCGCCGCGGCCGAGCCCGTTCCGCGATCGGGTCACGCTCGGCTTCACGCTCGAGGCGCCGGCGAGCGTCGAGCTCAGCATCCACGACCTCGCGGGTCGCCGGATCCGCACCCTGGTCACCGGCGCGCGCATGGGTGCTGGTCCGCACGAGATCCTGTGGGACGGCTACACGGACGACGGCCGCCGCGTGCCGGCGGGTGTGCTGTTCGTGCGGTTCATGGCCGGCGGACGGACGGACCGCCGCCTGCTCGTCCGCGTCGAATAGCCCGAATCGCTACTCGAAACACGATTTACCCGGTCTGGACCGCCTCCGGGGGCTTCCCCTATACTGCCCGCCCCTGAATGGCTGTGACCCCGAGCACTCCGCGTCGGGCGTCCGAAGCGAAAGGAACCCCGATGGCAGGCCTGATCCAGAAGCTCGAAGCTGCGCACATGAAGTCCGGGATGCCGGATCTCCGGCCGGGCTACACCGTCGAGGTGTCGGTGCGCGTGATCGAAGGCGACAAGGAGCGCCAGCAGAAGTTCCGCGGCGAGATCATCAACGTCCGCGGCGGCGGCATCAGCAAGACGTTCACCGTGCGCAAGGTGAGCGAAGGGGTCGGTGTCGAGCGTACGTTCCCGCTCCACGGCCCGATGATCGGCGACATCAAAGTGCTCAAGCACGCGAAGGTGCGCCGCGCGAAGCTGTTCTACCTGCGCAAGAAGCAGGGCAAGGCCGCGCGTCTGGTCGAGAAGACCGAGAAGGTGACGCAGGGAGAGAAGACCACGGCGTGACCCTGTCGCCCTGGCGCCGGCTCCAGCGCGCCGAGGCCCGTCTGGTGGGCACGGCGGCGACGGTGGCAGGGGTGGACGAGGCGGGACGCGGTCCGCTCGCCGGCCCCGTGGTGGCGGCTGCGGTGGTTCTCGACTCCGAACGGAAGTGGAAGGGATTCGACGACAGCAAGAAGCTCGACCCCGAAACGCGTGAAACGCTCTACGCCCGGGTCCTCACAGAGGCCCGGGCTTTTGCGTGGGCCGTGGTCGGCTCGCGCGCGATCGATCGCCTCAACATCCGGCGCGCGACGCTCGGCGCGATGGCGAAGGCGGTCGCCCGGCTGCGCGTTCAGCCCGAGGTCGTGCTGATCGACGGCATCGACACCGTGCCGGAGATCGGGTGCCGGCAGCACGCCGTGATCGACGGCGACGCGCGCATGCTCTCGATCGCCGCGGCGTCGGTCGTCGCGAAAGTCGTCCGCGACCGCATCATGTGCCGGCTCGATCGCGTATATCCCAACTATGGATTCGCCCAGCACAAGGGCTACGGCACACCGGAGCATCTGGTGGCGCTCGACGTGCACGGGCCGTGCGCGATCCACCGGCTGTCGTACCGGCCATGCGGACAGACGAGCCTGTTCCCGCGCTTCGCGAGCGCAGAGGCACTCGCAGCCGCAGCCGACGCGGCGGTCGAGGATCCGACGCCCGTTCAGTGATCCGGCCGGGATCGTGCGCTAGCATGGCGGGCCGACCGTGCGCCGGAGCGATCCGGCGCGACACCCGCCCCCGGGGAAGGACGACCATGCTCACGGGGGAGCGCGGTCGCGCAGGCGAACGGCTGGCCGCCGCCTGGCTCGAACTGATCGGCGCGCGCGTGCGCGAGACGAACGTCCGCATCGCGGGCGTGGAGGTGGATCTGGTGGCGGACGAGGGACGCGACCGCGTGCTGGTCGAGGTGAAGCTCCGCAGCCGGTCCGATTTCGGCGGGGCCGCGATGGCGATCGATCACGTGAAGCTCCGGCGCCTCGCGCGCGCGGCGTCGGCCGTCGCGCAGTCGGGTATCGGACGCGTGCGCGTCGACGTGATCGCCATCGATCTCGAACCCGGCGGCGCCACGCTGCGCCACTATCGCAACGCCGTGGAGGGCTGACCTGGAACGCCCCCGCCGTTTCAGCCGACTGACCGCGCTCCCCCGCCGGCTGCCGCGGCGCTGGCGCGCGCGCTTCCGCGCGCAGCGCCGCTGGTGGCGCACGCGCCGGCTGGCCGACGCGGAGCGCGAGGTGCTGTTCCCCGAGGTCGGCGGCGGCATGGTCGCCGTCGACACGCTCGCGGGGGGCAGCGGCGCGGGGCCGCGCATCGCGATCCTGCACGCCACTGCCGGCATGGGCCACATGGCGGCCGCGAAGGCCGTGGCTGCGAGCGTGAATCGACTCGAGCCCGCGGCGATCGTGCGCGAAGTCGACGCACTGCTGTTCGCGTCGCAGTTCTATCGCCGCGCGTACGGGCGTGGTTACGACGTGCTCGCCGCGCGCGCGCCGCGCCTGTGGGGGATGCTCTACCGCTCGTGGGAGGCGGCGCCGCTGCGGCGCGGCACGCCGGCGGTTCGGCTCATCGACCGCCTCAACATGCGGCGGCTCGCGCGGGTCGTGGAGCGCGAGCATCCCGACGCCATTTTGTGCACGCACTTCCTGCCGGTCGAGGCGTTCGCGCCGTTCCGCGGTGAAGGCGCGCTGCGCGTTCCGCTCTACTGCGTGATCACCGACTTCGTCGCCCATCCGTTCTGGGCGATGCCGCATGTCGACCGCTACTTCGTGGCCACCGAGGCGATGGCCGACGACCTCGCCGGCCACGGCGTCGCGCGCGAGCGCATCGTGGTGACCGGAATCCCGGTGGACGCGCGCTTCAGCGTGCGTCTGGGGCGCGAGGGCGCGCGCGCACGACTCGGCGTCGACGCGGCGCGTCCGCTGGTGCTCGTGATGGGCGGCGGCGGCGGCGTCGGTCCGCTCGCCACGTTGTCGGAGCGCGTCGCCGAACTGCCGTCGCACCCGCTGGTGGTGGTGATCTGCGGACGCAACGAGCGCTTGCGCGAGCAGGTCGCCGAGTTGCCCGCCGCGCAGACCGGCAGCATCCAGGCGCTCGGCTTCACGCGCGACGTCGACGTGTGGATGGAGGCCGCCGACGTGCTGCTCGGCAAGGCTGGCGGCCTCACGTGCTCCGAGGCGATGGCGCGCCATCTGCCGATGGTCGTCTACCGCCCGACCCCCGGCCAGGAGGTGCGCAACGCCGACGTCCTGCAGGCCGCCGGCGCCGCCGTGCACGCGGAGACGCTCGAAGAGGTCGAGGCCGCGGTCGAGCGCTGGCTCACGGATCCCGCAGCGCGCGACCGCGCGCGCGCGAGCGCAGCGAAGCTGGCGCGGCCCCATGCCGCCGACACGATCGCGGAGTTCGTGCTGGAAGCGGCGCGCACGCACGCGGCGAGCGGCCGCGAATAGCTACGGCTCCCGCGCCGCCTTCGCGAACGTTTCCAGATCGTCGTAGCGATCCTTCCACGTCGTGTACATCACGCCCGTGACGCCCGGCACGTCGCGCGCGGCGCGGACCTCGTCGCGGATGCTGTTCGCGTCGCCGTCGTAGTAGCCGCAGATCACCTGCTGGTGGCCGCGGCGGGCGAAGAACTGCAGCGACGACGCCATCTCCTTGAGGTTCCAGTTGAGGATCGTCACCTCGCGCGGCACGCCGTCCCACGAGTTCGCGAGGTCGCCGTTGACAAGGTAGTAGTCCTTCACGGCGTTCTGCTCGGGGTCGAACATGTCGCCCCACACGTACACCTTCGAGCCGGCGAGGATTTCGGCACACGCCTTCACGTTGTCGCCGAGGATCTGACCGGGTGTGCGATTGCCCGCCGTGCAGGCGGGATCCCAGCCGAATGCGCGGATCTCGTCGTGCTGCATCGCGAACGAGGTCGCACCGAACGCCGCTTTCACGCGCTTCGCTTCGTTGCGCATCGTCTCGAGCGTCCCGGGCTCCGACGGACACGCGGTCACCTGGCCGTTGCCGATCACCGCGGCGTAGTACCACGACGCGCGCAGTTCCGTGCCCTCGGGCAGCTTCGTGCGGATCACCGGCGGCGCGTGCCAGCCCTCGAACTGCCCGCGCCACGGCGTCTGGCCGAGCAGCGTGTCGCGCACCATGTCGAAGTCGCGACCTTCCTGGCGGCCCGCGATCGTGAACGGCGTGTCGGCGCGGCGCAGCACGTTGACCGGGCCGGCCTCCTCCAGCTGCCAGTCCTTGTACTCGAGCGTGCCGGTGCCGGCGTGAAAGTCGCCCATCGCGATCTCGACGTTGCGATTGCCGAGCGGGTTGAACACGACGTCGAACGGCATCCAGTCCTGGTCGCGGCCGATCTTCATGCGGCTGTAGTCGAGTCGTCGGTTGCCGCCGCTCACACGGATCTCGGGCTCGCCGCTGTATTTCTGCGTGCGCACCTGGACGCTCAGGTGGTAGCAGCGCCACGGCGCCACCGCGACGCGGAACACCATGCGGCTCGCATCCGCATGGCTCGCGATCGAGGCGGTGCGGCCGCGAATGGAAATCCCCGGGTCGACGCGGTTCGGGCGATCGTCGAGCGCGACCGGGGGATCGGCGACCAGCTGCGCGACGCCGCCGTGCACCACGAACTTGGCGTCGCGCACCGGGAAGCCCTCCGCGAGATTCGGATCCAGCGCGAGCATGGTCTGCGAGCGTCCCATCCAGAACACGCCCGGCACGATCTCGAGCTTCAGCGTCTTCGCGAGATCGACCACCTTGTGGAGGTTGTCCATGTAGTCGTTGTCCTGCTCGCCGAGCCGCGCGAGCTTGGGATCGACCAGCATGACCTTCGTGTAGCCGGCGGCCGCGGCGCGCTTCCACACCGCCTCGATCTGCGGGACCGCGTCCTTCTTCGCCAGATTGACGGAGTGGTAGAACCACAGCTCGCGCGTGGTCTCGGCGGGAACGGAGCGCGGAGCGCAGCCCCACAGGAGCAGCAGGAGCGCGAGCAGCGCGGCCGCTCGGGGGGCGCGGGCGCGCCGGCGCAGCGGTGGGCCGGCGGACGGGCGCATGGGCGCGCATGGTAGCCGACACGGGCACGCGCTGTCGCACGCGTGATTTGACCCCCCGCGACGGCGCCGCCTAACCTCGCGCGCCCGCGACGCACCCGCGCGTCGCGCGCACTTCGGTACCTTCCGGGGCCCCCTGTGTCCGCACCCGCACCGCACGATCTGCTGAAGCGCGCGCTCGCCGGCGAGCGCGTGCCGCTCGCGCGCGCCATCTCACTGGTCGAGAACGACGCCGAGGGTTCGGTCGCGCTGCTCGACGCGAGCTTCCGCGCGAGCGGGCGCGCGTTCCGCATTGGCATCACCGGCCCGCCGGGCGCCGGCAAGAGCACGCTCGTCACGCGCCTCGCGCAGGAATACCGACGCCGCGGCGAGACGGTCGCGATCGTCGCCGTCGATCCGACCAGCCCGTTCACGGGGGGCGCGCTGCTGGGCGACCGCGTGCGCATGGGCGAACTGGCGGGCGATGCGGGAGTGTTCATCCGCTCGATGGCGACGCGCGGCAGCCTCGGCGGACTCGCGGTGCACACTTCGCAGGTGTGCGACGTGCTCGACGCCGCGGGATTCGGCCGCATCCTGATCGAAACCGTCGGCGTCGGGCAGAGCGAGCTCGAGGTCGCGCAGACGGCCGACAGCACGGTGGTCGTGCTGGTGCCCGAATCGGGCGACAGCATCCAGGCGATGAAGGCGGGCCTGATGGAGATCGCCGACCTGTTCGTCGTCAACAAGAGCGACCGCGAGGGCGCCGATCGCGCCGTGTACGCGGTGCGCGCCGCGCTCGACCTGCGGACGTCGCCGGGCGAATGGGCGCCGCCGGTGCTCATGACGGTGGCGTCGCGCGGCGACGGGCTCGCCGAGCTGACCGCGGGGCTCGAGGAACACCTGCGCTTCCTCTCGGAGCGCGGCGGACTCGAGCGGCGCCGTCGCCAGCGGCTGGAACAGCGGCTGCGCGACCTGCTCCGCGACCAGCTGTGGCTCGAGTTCCGTCATCGGATTCCCGACGCCGACTGGCGCGACGTGCTCGACCGTCTGATCGCCCACAGCGAAACGCCGCATCAGGCCGCCGGACGCCTGATTGCGCGGGCCGCAGGCCTGGCGGACGCCGGCGCGGGCCGCTGACGCCGCGCCCGGTGGCGGGCACGCCGCATCCAAAGACCGCGCCCGGCTCCGTCGGGCGTCCAAAAGGAGCGAGGGCATGGAGAAGGAGATCGCCACCCTGGGCGGCGGCTGTTTCTGGTGCCTGGAGGCGGTGTACAACGAGGTGAAGGGCGTCGAGCAGGTGGTGTCCGGGTACGCGGGCGGCATGACGCGCCATCCGGATTATGAATCGGTGTGCTCGGGGGGCACCGGGCATGCCGAGGTCGTGCAGATCACGTTCGATCCGAAGGAGGTCTCGTACCGGGACCTGCTCGAGATCTTCTTCACGATCCACGACCCGACGACGCTCAACCGGCAGGGCCACGACGTGGGCACGCAGTACCGCTCCGTCATCTTCTTCCACGACGACGCGCAGAAGATGACGGCGACGAACGTGGTCTCGGAGCTGGGGCAGGCGGGACTGTGGCGCGATCCGATCGTCACGCAGATCCTGCCGGCGCCGGAGTTCTATCCGGCCGAGGAGTATCACCAGCGGTACTTCGAGCGGAATCCGACCCAGGGCTACTGCTCGATGGTCGTGGCGCCGAAGGTCGCGAAGTTCCGCAAGATGCACCTCGAGCGGCTGCGGAAGTAGCGCCGGAGGAAGAGAGGGCGGCAGCCCACACGCCGCCGCCCTCCTGTATGGGCGCCCGCCCGGTCAGGCGGCGCCCGGGAAACCGTCCCGCTACAGTCCCAGGATCCGCACGCTGCCGTCGTGGCTGCGCACGCTGAGACGCGGGCCGCCACCGTTCAGGCTTCCGTGGACCGCGTGATGCTCACCGCGGTCGCGGATCACGACCGGCAGATCCACGTGCAGGCCGCCGTCGTCGGTGCGCGCGTCGAACGTGAGCCGCATGTCCTCGGGCACGCGCACGACGATGTGTCCGTCGCCGCTCTCGATCGATCCGCCCTCGCGCAGGTCGGTGCCGCGGTCCATGCGCACCTCGACGTGGCCGTCGCCCGACTGGACGCCCAGTCCGCTGAACATGCCGCTCACGTCGGCGCCGCCGTCGTGCGTGTCCACCATCAGGCTGCCGTTGATCTCGTCGGCGAGGATGTGCCCGTCGCCCGAGCGCAGCGACACGACGCCCTCCAGCTGACTCGCCTGGATCGAGCCGTCGCCGGTCGACACGTCGATGCGGCCCGACAGTCCTTCGAGTTCGACGCGGCCGTCGCCCGAACGCAACGAGACGTCGCTGCCGCTCGGGGCGTAGACGTCCACTTCGATCTGGCGCGTCGACAGCACGAACATGCCGCTCGTGCTGCCGGCCCGAACCTCGATGTCCACGCGCCGGCCGTCCCGATCGAAGCTCACTCGCGGTTCGCGATGACTGAAGAGGAAGCCGTTGGCATGGCCGTGGGAGCGGACGCGCACCGTGACCGAATCGCCGTCGGTCGCGTGCAGGCGCACCGCGGCGTCGTCGGTGACGATGTGCACGTCGGGGCGCCCGGCGATCTGCCAGCCCGCGGACCACGAGCGCCGGTTGTCGTAGGCGTCGGCCCGGGCGAACGCGGGGAGAGCGGCGACCACGAGAGCGATCAGCGGGGCGGAGAGGAGCGATCGGACACGCATGGGGCCTCCGGGACGGAATGCGGGACGAGGGTCTCTACGGAGCGCCGGGGCGGGAGGTTGCGGTTGCCACCCCCGCAGGCGGGGGCTAATCTCGGCGCCCGACCAACCCCTTTGCCCGCCGCCCGCCCGCCCCTGTGCCGGGCCCGGCCGGGCCGTTCAGCGCCGCCACCACCACCGGCATTCCGGGAGGTAACCGCATGGCCCGCCGATCCTCGATGACCACCCACCGCAGCGCCGCGCGCAAGCGCCGTCGGTCCGCCGCGACCGACCCCGGCGCGAGCCGGAACGGGGCGTCGCGCAACGGCGCGTCGCGGAACGGAACCGACGCGGCCGGGGTGACCCGCACGTACGAGGCGGCCTACCCGAAGGACCGCGAGCGGAAGGACCTCTATCCGTTCACGATCTCGGGCCTGCCGATCAAGCCGCTCTACGGACCCGGCGACATCGCGCACATCGACTACCGCCGCGATCTCGGCGTGCCCGGCGAGTACCCGTTCACGCGCGGCATCCACCCGACGATGTACCGCGGGAAGATGTTCACGATGCGCCAGTTCTCGGGCTTCGGGACGGCGAAGGAATCGAACGAGCGCTACCACTACCTGCTCGGCGCCGGCCAGACCGGTCTCTCGATCGCGTTCGACAACCCGACCATCATGGGCTACGACAGCGATCACCCGAAGTCGCACGGGGAGGTCGGCAAGTGCGGCGTGGCGATCGACTCGCTGCGCGACATGGAGGTGCTGCTCGACGGCATCGATCCGGGCGTGATCTCGACCTCGATGACGATCAATGGTCCGGCGTCGATCATGTTCGCGTTCTACCTCGCGAACGCCGACAAGCGCGGCGTCCCGTTCTCACGCCTGCGCGGCACGCTCCAGAACGACATCCTCAAGGAGTACATCGCGCAGAAGTGCTGGTGCTTCCCGCCCGAGCCGTCGCTGCGCATCATCGTCGACCTGATCGAGTTCTCGACCAAGCACGTGCCGCAGTGGAACACGATTTCGATCTCGGGCTACCACATCCGCGAGGCCGGTTCGACCGCCGCGCAGGAGCTGGCGTTCACGCTCGCCGACGGCTTCACCTACGTCGAGCGCTGCGTCGAGCGGGGTCTCGACATCGACGCGTTCGCGCCGCGGCTGTCGTTCTTCTGGAACAGCCACCTCGACTTCTTCGAAGAGATCGCGAAGATGCGCGCCGCGCGCCGGATCTGGGCGCGCCACATGCGCGAGCGGTACAAGGCGAAGCGCAAGGAGTCGTGGCTCATGCGTTTCCACACCCAGACCGCCGGCTGCTCCCTGTGGGACAAGCAGCCCGAGAACAACATCGTCCGCACCGCGTTCGAGGGGCTCGCCGGAGTGCTCGCCGGCACGCAGTCGCTGCACACGAACTCCATGGACGAGACGATCGCGCTGCCGAGCGACAAGGCGGTCAAGATCGCGCTGCGCACGCAGCAGATCATCGCGCACGAGATCGGCGTCACCGAGACCATCGACCCGCTCGCCGGTTCCTACTACGTCGAGTCGCTGACCGATCGCATCGAAGCCGAAGCCGAGGACTACTTCCGCCGCATCGCCGGGCTCGGCGGCGTCGTGGCGGGCATCGAGCAGGGCTTCTTCCAGCGCGAGATCGGGCGTGCCGCGTACCAGTACCAGCAGGAGATCGAGAAGAAGCAGCGCGTGCTGGTGGGTGTGAACGAGTACGTCGAGCCCGACGAGAAGCTCGAGATCCCGATCCTCTATATCGGTGAGGAGGCGGAGACCGAGCAGAAGCGTTCGATCGCCGAGGTGAAGCGCACGCGCGACGGCAAGGCCACCTCGAGCGCGCTCCAGGCGCTCACCGCCGCGGCCGCGAGCAGGCCCGGCGAGAAGAACGTGATGGCGCACATCCTCGAGGCGGCGCGCGCGTACGCGACCGAGGGCGAGATCCGCAACGCGATGCGCGAGGTCTACGGGGACTACGTCGAGAGCACGGAGTTCTGATGGCCGCTGCGGCGGCAGGCTGGGGCTCGCCCGCACTGCCGCTTGGCAGCCCGATTGGGTTCATCGGCTGGTACCACCTCGCGTTCTTCGGCGTCTTCATTCCGTGGGCGGCGTACCGGTCGCGCCTCCGCGTCGCCGCGCTGAAGGCATATCCGCCGCTGCAGCGCCATCTGGTCGCGACGCTCGGCTCGCTCGTGTTCCTGGGCGGCATCTCGCTGCTCGTCGCGTGGAAGCAGGACGTGCGGCTGCGCCCCGCGGCACCGCCGACGCCGGTCGGCGTGCTGGCGGGGGTCGTGCTGCTCGTGACGGCCGTCGCGGTGGCGTTGCCGATGTGGCGCTCCGCCGTGCTCCGGAAGTCGCGCGGCGTGTACTTCAAGATGCCGCGCACAGCGGGCGAGAAGGCGGCATGGATCGCCGTGTCGCTGGCGGCCGGGTTCTTCGAGGAGTGCGCGTGGCGCGGGGTTCAGACGTCGCTGCTGACGGCCGTGCTCGGCAACGCGTGGCTCGCGGTGATCGTGTGCGCGCTGATGTTCGCGCTCGCCCATGCGAACCAGTCGGTGACGTCGATGGCGTTCATCTTCGGGTTGTCGATCGCGCTCGGGGCGATCGTGGCGCTCACGGGCTCGCTGGTGGTGCCGATCCTCGTACACGCCACGTTCGACGTGATCGCCGGCTTCACCTACGCACGACTCGGGACGTCTCTCGGCTATACGCCGCCGCCGCTCGCGCCGGCCGTTGCGCCCCGGATCGCCGTGGAGGGCGCGTGAGCTCCGTGTTCCTGCTCGTCGTGGGCGCCGTGATCGTCGCCGTCATCGCGTTCATGCTGCGCCAGGCTGGTGGCGGCGCCGTCGAGCGCTCCGACACGACCGAAGCAGATCCCCCCACGGGCGAGGACGGCGATTCTGCGCTCGCGCACGAGGTCGCCGACGGGGAAGAAGTCGAAGACGAGGACGAAGCTGCCGGCCACATCGCGCTCTCGTCCGATGGCTTCGCCTTTCTTCCGCGCGCCCATGACGTGCTGATCTCGCCGCGTGAAACGAGCGCCGCTTCGGAACTGCCGCCCGAGCACCGTGTCAGCATCGTGCTCCAGGTGGGCGACCTGATCGGCACGCGGGTGGTGCGGGGCGCCCCCGACGTGGATCCCTGGCGTCTCGAGACGCTCGGGCGCGATCGGGATCTCACCGAATGGTCGTTCGAGACCGAGGAGGGCGCCCGTGCCGCGCAGGAAACGCTCGAGCGTCTGGTCGTGCGCCCGCCGTTCGATGCCGAGGGCGAGCCGGTGCCCATCGGCGACGAGGACTTCTGGGTCGCCGAGCAGGAGCGCCTGCGCACGCACGCCGAGATCGAGCTGCCGGACGAGCCCGAAGAAGAGCCCTACCGATGACCCCGGAGGTGCGGGGCGCCTACGATCCGTGGCTCTCGGGTGCCGCGCTGGTGGTGCTCGCCCTGCTGGGTCTGTGGATCCGGCGCAAGTTCGAGCGGCGCGAGCCCGACGGGCCGCCGCCTCCGACGTCGCCGCCGCCGCGTGGGCACGCCGTCGGCGACGACGACGAGGACGACCGCACGCCGGCGTAACGTTCCGGCCCTTGCGCGGCTGCGCTACTATGCGCGCGCACTCCGGGTGACCGAGCCCGGATTCCCTTCGACGATTTCCCGGAGATCCCTCGATGCAGCGGAAGATTCGCGTGCTGGTGGGCAAGCCCGGCCTGGACGGCCACGACCGTGGCGCGAAAGTGGTCGCCGCCGCACTGCGCGACGCCGGCATGGAGGTGATCTACACCGGTCTGCACCAGACGCCGGAGCAGGTCGTCGAGGCGGCGGTGCAGGAGGACGTCGACGTGGTGGCGCTGTCGATCCTGTCGGGCGCGCACATGACGCTGTTCCCGCAGGTGCTCGAGCTGATGCGCGAACAGGGGATCGGCGACAAGCTGCTGACCGGCGGCGGCATCATTCCACCCGAGGACATGCAGACGCTCGCCGACTCGGGCGTCGGCCGTCTGTTCGGGCCCGGCTCCTCGACCCAGGACATCGCGGTCTACATCCGCGAGTGGTTCAAGACGGCGACCGGCGACGACCCGTTCGTCGCGCCGGCGCCGCTCGCGCCCGCGCGCCTGCCGTCGGCGGGGATCATGCCCGCGCCGTCGCCCGCGCGCGATGCGCATCACGCGCGCGCAGCGAAGAAGGTCGCAAAACGCAGAGCGCCGTCGCGCGCGACCGCCGCGCGCCGCAACGGCAAGGCCGCGTCGAAGCCGGCGAAGCGTGCCGCCGCACGTCCCGCCGCTCGCGCCACACCGGCGCGCCGCGCCGCGGTGACGCGTGCGGCGACGAAGAAGGCCGTCCGGCGCAAGCCCGCCCGTCGCCGCTGAGGCCCGCATGAGTGCGGGCCTGCCCGAACCGGCGCTCGCGATCGAGCGCCGCGAGGGGCTGCCGTTCCTCGTCGAGCACTGGTATCTCGGCTCGCCCACGCGCCGTCACATGATGGTGCGGCGCTTCCGCGAGGTGCTCGAGCACGCCGACCTGCGCCCCGGTCAGCGCGTGCTCGACCTCGGCTGTGGCTGGGCGTACGGCACGCTGTGGGCGCGCACGCAGGGGGCCCATGTGGCGGGCATCGACCTCGGCATGGACCAGCTGCGCTGGGCGCGCGCGGCGCTGCCCGACGGCGCGACGCTCGGCCTTTCGCAGTCGAACGCGAAGGCGCTGCCGTTCCGCGACGCGACGTTCGATCGCGCGGTCTCGGTCGAGATGATGGAGCACGTGTTCCGCCCCGACCGCGAGCGCGTGTTCGCCGAGGTCGCGCGCGTGCTGAAGCCGCGCGGACGCGTTGCGATCTCGACCCCGAACGCCACGTCGCCGATCGAGGTCGTGAAGCGCCTGGCCGTGAAATGGCCGGCGCTGCGGCGCGCGCTGCCGTCGTCGTGCTTTCCCGAGGCCGCCGACGATGCGAACGGCTATCACCCGTATCGCTACCACCACCCGCTCACGCTCGACGACCTGCGCGCCGGCCTCGATCGCGCCGGCCTGCAGGTGCTCGGCAGCCGGCGGTTCCTGTGGGTGCCGAAGACGCTGCCGGGCGCGCTGCTCGGCGTCGGCCGTGCGGTCGAGACCACGCTCGAGTTCACGCCCGGCATCACGAAGCTCGGCGCGACCACGCTCGTGTGGGCGGAGAAGCGCGCATGAGCGAGCGCCGGCTGGTGGCACTCAACGGCAGCCCGCGGCGCGGCTCGAGCCTCGACCGGCTGCTCGAGGCGATGGGCGAGGGCGCGCGCGAGGCGGGGGGCGGATTCGACCACTTTCGCGCCTGCGAGATGGACGTGAAGGCGTGCATCGCGTGCGGCCCCGAGCCCACCACCGGCTACTGCATCTTCCACGACGCCATGGACCCGGTGTACGCGGCGCTCGAGCGCGCGCACGCGGTGGTCGTCGGTTCACCGATCTACTTCGACACGGTGAGTGCGCCGCTCAAGCTCGTGATCGACCGCTGCAACTGCGTGACCATGCTGATGCGCACCGACGACGGCAGCACGAAGTTCCGGCCGCGCTGGCGTCGTACGCGCCGCGGCGTGTTCGTGGCGGTGAGCGGCGAGCGCAACGTGTGGCACCTCGCCGAGCGCACCGTGCGCGGCTTCATGAAGTGGACCGGCACGAAGTGGGAGGAGACGCTCGTCTTCCAGCACGACGACAATGAACTCGGGAGCGTGGAGCGGCAACCCGAGCTGCTCGCGCGCGCCCGCACGATCGGACGGCGGCTGATCGAAAGTCCGCCGCTCGAGCCCGTACCCGAACCGGAAAGGAGTCCGCAATGAGGTACGCGATCGCGATCCTCGCTGTGTTGATCATGGCCGGCTGTGCGCCGAAGAAGGCCGAGACGAAGGCCCAGCTCACGGAGCGCCAGCGCGACAGTGTGCTCGCGACCGAGCCGCTGCCGGGAGCATCGACCGTGGGCGCCGCGATGAAGGCATCCGACAAAGCGGCGGCGGACGCGCAGAAAATGAACGCGCAGGTCGACTCGCTCACGCACTGACGAGACGGACAGGTCTTCATCCGGCTCAGTCGCTGCGCCCGCGCGCACTGACCGACTCCGCGCGCGTCGCCGGAGCGGGGGCGCTCACCCGCGTCGATCCCTCGTTCGTCGGCGACGGGCGGCGGACGCCCGGCTCGCGCGTGCACGCTGCCCGCGATGATCCGCCGCCCGGCCGCACTGCTCGCTCTGGTGTCCATGCTCGCCGCACCCGCGTGCGTCTGCGCCGCCGCGCCGTCCGCTGCCGACCTCTCCGGCACCTGGGCCGGCTACATGACGCACGCGGGAGAGCGGCAGCCCGTCGCGCTCACGCTCGAGCCCGACACGAGCGGCCATCTGCTCGTGAAGATCTCGATCCCGATCGTCCGTTTCGACCACGTGCCGATGGCGCTCGCCGCGCCGCGCGTGGAAAACGACTCGCTGATCCTCGGGCCGTTCCGGTTTCGCACCGAGCCCGGCGACACGCTGAGCGGCAACATGCCGCACGGATTCATCCCGCGCTACGACGTGCCGATGCGTCTCGGGCGCGCGGCCTCGTTCGACGTGCCGCAGCGCGCGCCCATGACGGCGCCGCTCGCCGTTCCGGTCTGGACGTACGAGGCCGGCTCGCCGCTGTGGGCCGGCCCGACGTTCGCGAACGGCTCTGTGTACGTGGGCACGCTCGACGGACGCATGATCGCACTCGACGCGGGCACGGGTGCGAAGCGCTGGGAGTTCCGCACCGGCGGCGCGGTGCGTGCGCGGCCGGTGATCGAAGGTGGCGCGCTCTACGTCCAGGCCGACGATGGAAAGCTGTACCGGCTCGACGCGACGACCGGCCGCGAAGTGTGGAGCGTACGGGTCGTCGCGCAGCCGGTCGTGCGCCGCCCGTTCAGCGATCCGAAGACGCGCTACGACCGTTTCAGCTCGGCCGTGTGCACCGCGGGAAAACGCCTGTACGTCGGCACCCACGACGGCACCCTCATGGCGTTCGACGCGGCGACCGGAAGGACGCTGTGGTCGTTCGCCGCGGGCGACGCGATCCTCGCCGCGCCCGCACTGGCCGGCGGCGTGCTGTACGCGGGAAGTTTCGATCGCCATGTCTACGCGGTCGATGCCGCGACCGGGAAGCTGCGCTGGAAGCGCGACACCGGCGGTGCGGTCGTCTCCACTCCGGCGGTGGCCGGTGGCCGTGTGATCGTGGGAGATCGCGCGTACGACCTGCTCGGACTCGACGCCGCGACCGGCAGCGTGCGCTGGACGAAATACCTGTGGATGTCGTGGATCGAGTCGTCGGCGGTCGTGCGCGACGGCGTCGCGTACGTGGGCTCGGCCGAAGCCGCCGGCGTCTATGCGTGCGATGCCGCGAGCGGGCGGAGCGTGTGGAGCACCGACGTCGGCGGCTGGTCGTGGGGCCAGCCCGCGGTGACCCAGGACCGGGTGTACGCGTGCACGTCGGCCCAGGCCGGCTATCCGACCGGCATCACGGGCGGCGTCTTCGCTCTCGACCGCGCGACGGGCGCACCGGTGTGGCGCTACGCGGCGGCCGCGCCCGACACGGGATCGTGGGGATTCCCCGGCTCGCCCGCGTTCGGTGGCGATCGCGTGTTCGCGACCAGCCTCGACGGCCGGGTACTCGCGTTCGACCGCTAGAGCCGCTCGACGAGTCGATTCGTAACGCAATCGTCGTCGAGGCAATTGGCCGCCACGCTCCGACTCGGGTAATCTCGCGCCCATTCGATCCGCGACCGTTCCGCTGCGAGCGAATGTTCTCCGTCCCCCCGCGATCCCCAACTCGAGCCTTTCCATGCATTTTCTCCGTGAAGAGCATCTCCAGGTCCGGGAGATGGCCCGCCGGTTCGCCGACGAGGTCGTGGCGCCCCAGGCGCGCGAGCTCGACGAGCGCGAGGAGTTCCCGACCGAGATCGTGAAGCAGATGGGCGAACTCGGGTTCATGGGCCTGCCTTATCCCGAGAAGTACGGCGGCGCCGGCATGGACACGCTCGCGTACGCGATCGCCGTCGAGGAGATCGCGCGTGCGTGCGGCTCGACCGCGATCACGCTCGCGGCCCACGTCTCGCTCGGCTGCGGCCCGGTGTACGGCAACGGCACCGAGGAGCAGAAGCAGAAGTACCTGGTGCCGATGGCGAAGGGCGAGGCGATCGGTGCTTTCGGCCTCACCGAGTCGAACGCGGGCTCCGATGCGGCCGGCACCGAAACGCGCGCCGCGAAGGTGGACGGCGGCTGGCGCGTCAACGGGTCCAAGATCTACATCACGAACGGGAGCGTGGCGCAGTACATCACGTTCACCGCCCGGACCGACGCGAGCAAGGGCACGAAGGGGATCTCGGCGTTCATCATCGAGACCTCGGCGCCCGGCTACCGCGTGGGCAAGCGCGAGAAGAAGATGGGCCTGCACGCCTCGGACACGGTCGAGGTGGTGTTCGAGGACGTGTTCGTGCCCGAGTCGAATCTGGTCGGCGAGGCGGCCGGCGGATTCTCGGCGTTCATGCGCACGCTGATGGGCGGCCGCATCTCGATCGGCGCGCTCGCGCTCGGGCTCGCGCAGGGCGCCTACGAGCACAGCCTCAAGTACGCGAAGGAGCGGAAGCAGTTCGGCCAGCCGATCGCCAACTTCCAGGCGGTGCAGTTCATGCTCGCCGACATGGCGGTCCAGATCGAGGCCGCGCGCCTGCTCGTCTATCACGCCGCCGTGCTCAAGGACGCCGGCAAACCGTTCGCCAAGGAAGCCTCGATCGCGAAGCTGTTCGCGAGCGAGATCGCGAACCGCGTCACCGACAAGGCCATCCAGGTGCACGGCGGCATGGGCTACTGCCGCGACGTTCCGGTCGAGCGCATGCACCGGGACGCCAAGCTGATGGAGATCGGCGAGGGCACGAGCGAGATCCAGCGCATGGTGATCGCCCGCGAGATCCTCAAATCGGTCTGAGTCGATGACCGCGACCGCGTCCATGCGGTGGGCCGAGGCCCATTCCCACGCCGAGGACTCGATCGAGGCCGCGAGCGAGGCCGCCGCGCGGCTGCTCGCGTCCGAGACCACGCCACCCGACCTGCTGTTGGCGTTCTTCTCGGCGCACCACGTCGCCGCCGCCGAGAACGTCGCCGCCACCTTGCGTGAGCGCGTGGGGCCCGGCTGCCTGGCGGGTGTGAGCGCCGGCGCCGTGATCACGAGCCGCCACGAGGTCGAATCGGGTCCCGCCATCGCGCTGCTCGGCGCGTGGCTCCCGGGCGTCGCGGTGAAGCCGTTCCTGCTGGTTCCGTCGTCGTGGGGCTCGGCGATGACCGACGCGACCGAGTTCGCGCGCCACACCCCGGGCGTCGAGAAGGCCGAGCTGGTGCTGCTGCTCGGCGATCCCTTCACGCTCGACGTCGAGCGCGTGCTCGCGGCCTTCGCATCCTACGCGCCGGGCATCCGCGTGGTCGGCGGCATGGCGAGCGCGGGTCCGCGGCCGTCGGCGAACGCGCTGATCCTCAACGACTGGGTGTCGCGCGACGGCGGCCTCGGCATCGCGCTGTCGGGTGCGCTGCGCGTCGACGTGGTCGTCTCGCAGGGCTGCCGCCCGATCGGACCGCCGCTCACGGTCACGCGCGCCGAGGAGCACGTGATCCACGAGTTCGAGGGTCAGCCGGCACTGGAGCGCATCGAGCAGGTGCTGCGCGAGCTGCCCGAGCGCGAGCGCGAGATGCTGAAGCAGGGCCTCTACGTCGGGCGTCCGGCACGCGGCGAGGCGTCGGGTCGCGGCGACTGGCTGATCCGCAACCTGCTGGGCGCCGACCGCGACAACGGCGTGATCGCCGTCAACGACCGCGTGCCCGAGCGCGAGCGCATCCGCCTGCACGTGCGCGACGCGAACACGGCGCGGGAGGACCTCGAACTGCTGCTGGCGCCCCAGGAGTTCGACGGACGCGCCGCCGGCGCGCTTCTGTTCTCGTGCAACGGCCGCGGCAAGGGACTGTTCGGCGTCCCGGACCGCGACGTCACGACGCTCCAGCGTTCGCTCGGCAGCGACGTGCCGATCGCGGGCATGTTCTGCGCGGGCGAGATCGGCCCGGTCGGCGACCGCAACTTCCTCCACGGGCACACGGCGAGCATCGCGATCGTCCGCCCGCGCACGGCGGGCGACACGCGCTAGTCGCGCCGGCGCCGGCGACCCGCTTGGGGCGTTCCCGGCCGCAGTTGTATCCTACGCGCGTTCGGCCCCCTCAGGGCCATTCCAGCGTCCGCCCTCGGCCCCCGTCCGACACGCCGCGGCCGCCCGGCACGACGACCTTCAACGCACGAGCGTTTTCATGAGCAGCTATCCCGACGTCTTCATCACGGGCGCCGCACGCACGCCGATCGGCAAGTTCCTCGGCGGACTCAGCTCCCTCAAGGCGCCGGCCCTCGGCGCGATCGCGATCAAGGAAGCGATGTCGCGCGCCGGCATCGGCGGCGGGGACGTCGACGAGGTCCTGATGGGCCAGGTCGTCCAGGCCGGGACGGGCCAGGCGCCCGCGCGCCAGGCGCAGATCAAGGCCGGCATCGATCCCGTCGCGGGCGCGACCACGATCAACAAGGTGTGTGGCTCGGGTCTCAAGGCCGTGATGCTCGCCGCGCAGGCGATCAAGGCGGGCGACGCGCACTGCATCGTGGCGGGCGGCCAGGAGAGCATGAGCACGGTGCCGCACTACCTGTTCAGCGAGCGGCTCGGCACCCGGCTCGGCGACGCCACGCTCAAGGACGGCGTCGTATACGACGGCCTGTGGTGCTCGTTCAACGACTGCCACATGATCGAGCTCGCGCAGTACACCGCCGAGAAGGCGGGCCTCACGCGCACCGACCTCGACGAGTTCTCGGTGAAGAGCCAGCAGAAGGCGGCGGCGGCGTGGGCGGCGTGCCGGTTCAGCAAGGAGGTCGTGCCGGTCACGATCCCGCAGCGCAAGGGCGATCCGATCGTGATCAGCAAGGACGAGTCGTTCCGTCCCGACACGACGATCGAGACGCTCGGCAAGCTGGGCGCCGTCACGAAGGACAAGGGCGGCATGATCACCGCCGGCAACGCGCCGGGCCTGAACGACGGCGGCGCCGCGGTGATCGTGATGAGCGGCGAACGCGTGGAGCAGACCGGGGCGAAGCCGATCGCCCGCGTGGTCGCCTACGCGACCGGTGGCGGCGATCCCAAGGATCTGTTCTTCGCGCCGGTCGACGCGGTCAACAAGCTGATGAAGAAAATGGATGTCAAAATCGACCACTTCGACCTGATCGAGGCGAACGAGGCGTTCGCCGCGCAGGCAGTGGCCGACGGCAACATGCTGGGCTGGGACTGGGATCGCGTGAACGTGAACGGCGGCGCGGTCGCGATCGGTCATCCGATCGGCGCGTCGGGCGCGCGCGTGCTCGTCACGCTGCTCTACGCGCTGCAGGATCGCGGCAAGAAGACCGGACTCGCGACGCTGTGCCTGGGCGGCGGCAACGCCGTCGCGCTCGCCGTCGAGATGGCGTAGGGGGGAAATTCATGAGCACGAGCACGGCAAGCGAGAATCTCGCCTCCGGCCCGTCGGCCGGCGTGAAGAAGGTGGTGGTGGTGGGCGGCGGCACGATGGGCAACGGCATCGCCCAGGTGTTCGCCACCGGCGGCTTCGACGTGCACATCGTCGAGAGCCGGCAGGAGTTCCTCGAGCGCGCGGTGTCGACGATCGGCAAGAGCCTCGAGCGTGTTGCGAAGAAGCTCAACTGGGCGCCGGAGCGGAGCGGCGAGATCCTCAAGCACGTGCAGGGCGGTCTGTCGCTCGACGCGGCGCGCACGGCCGACCTGGTGGTCGAGGCGGTGACCGAGGACTTCGCCACGAAGAAGCTGATCTTCGAGCAGCTCGACGCGGCGGCGCCGGCGGGCGCGATCCTCGCGAGCAACACGTCGAGCATCTCGATCACCGAGATCGCGGCCTGCACGAAGCGCGCGGACCGCGTGATCGGCATGCACTTCATGAATCCCGTGCCGGTCATGCAGCTGGTCGAGGTGATCCGCGGCGTCGCCACCAGTGACGCGACGTACGGCGTGGTCGAGGACCTGTGCAAGCGGCTCGGCAAGACGCCGGTCGAGGTCAACGACTACCCGGGCTTCGTCGCCAACCGCATCCTCATGCCGATGATCAACGAGGCCGCGTACTGCGTCATGGAGGGCGTGGCCACGAAGGAGTCGATCGACACGGTCATGAAGCTCGGCATGAACCACCCGATGGGGCCGCTGGCACTCGCGGATCTGATCGGTCTCGACACCTGCCTGAGCATCATGGAGGTGCTTCACGACGGGCTCGGCGACACGAAGTACCGCCCGTGCCCGCTGCTGCGGAAGCTCGTGAAGGCCGGTTACCTCGGTCGCAAGAGCGGCCGCGGGTTCTACGAGTACCCGGCCGCGTAGACACGCCGGTCGTCCACCCCATGTGGACCATGATCGCCGTGCTGGCCTCGCGCGTCGCGATGTGGATCGCGGCGCCCAACGCGTGCGAAGACGCGTACATCTACTTCCGCTTCGCCGAAAACCTGATCCACGGCGGCGGGGTGTCGATGAATCCGGGCCAGCCGGTGTACGGCATCACTTCGCTGCCGTGGCTGTTCCTGATGGTTCCGGGCGCGCTGATCCGCCATCCGGTCGCGTGGTCGCGCGTGCTCACGCTCGCCATCGAGCTGTATGCCGCGTACTCGGTGGACTCGCAGCTGAAGGGCTGGCGCGCGCGGCTGACGTTCGCCGTGCTGTTTGCGTGCGTGCCGCTCGCGGCCGCGCTCTCCGCCTCGGGACTCGAGTCGTCGGCGTTCGTCGCGACGAGCCTGCTCCTGTGGACGAACCGGCGCTGGGCGGCGCCGTGGGTGGCGACCTTGCGTCCCGAAGGGATCGTGATCGCGGCCGCGTGGGCGTGGAAGGATCGCAGCCGCTGGTCGTGGGTCGCGATCCCGCCGCTGGTGGTCGCGGGAGCGGGCTTCCTCCTCACCGGCGACTTCCTGCCGTGGAGCATGACGGCGAAGCGGCTCGTGTACGGCACCGCCGCGCCGCCCGCGGGCTTCTACTGGCTCACCTCGATCGTTCCGGTCTACCTGGGCGGCGCGCCGTCGGATTTCAGGTACCTGCTGCCGCTCGCGTGTCTGCTCCTCGTGTCCCTGTTCGTGACCCGCAGTCGCGTGGCCTGGGGTGCGATCGCCGTCATCGTGCTCTATGCGCTCAGCGGCAGCTCGTTCTTCTGGTGGTACGCGGCCATTCCGCTCGTCGCGATGCTGATCCAGATTCCGTCGCTCGCCGGCGCGCGGGGATTCCGGCACCTGTGGATCGCGGCGATTGCGGCCGTCGTGCTGCTGGCGCCCTCGGCCGCGAAGACCTACGTCAATCGCTACAGGTCCGAGAACACGTGGTTCCCGATCCTCACCGAGCAGCTGCAGGGCGGCGCCGCTCCCGGCGACACCGTGCTGCTCGAACCGATCGGCCGCATCGGCTACGAGACGCGACTGCCGGTCATCGATCAGATCGGGCTCACCGACAAGGCGGTGGTGCGGGAACGCCTCGCGGGGGACGGCTGGTTCACCCGTCTGATGGCGAAGCGGCGGCCCCAGTGGGTGATCATTCGCGCCGAGGACGTGACGAACCCGGCCGGATTCGTCGGCGCGACGAAGCCGTTCCGTTCCCCGGCCGAGCGGGACTCGATCTTTGCGGCCTACCAGGCCACGTTCGGCCTGCGGAACGACCGGGCGGTGCTGTACTACGTGATGCACCGCGTCCGCTAACGATAGAGCGTCTTCACCCGGCCCCACGTCGAGGTGCGCGTCGACGTCGCCGTGCACGCATTGTTGCCGTACAGCGCGCACAGGCACGCCTTCTCCTTCGCGCCGATCTGACGTCGCACGCCCTTGCCGATGAACGCCTGCATCACGTTCTTGCCGGTCGGATCGGCGTCCTGGTGCGCGAGTCCGAGGAAGTGGCCCAGCTCGTGGAGCATGACGCTGTAGAAGTCGTAGCGCGTCGCCGCCGGCATCGCGGTCGGATAGTCGTAGTCCCAGCGGATCCGCAGACACGGGTCCACGCCGAACATCTTGTAGTGCGTGAGCCAGAAGATGTCGCCCTCGGTGAGGCAGCCGGGATTCTGCGCGTCGATCTGCGAGGCGCAGATGCCGAGCACCGCGTCGACCGCGAACCCGCCGGTCGTGTCCGAGAGCTGCTGGCCGAACGGGATGATCCAGCCAGGCCCGATCGGGTTGTTGTTGAGGTCGACGTGGGTGCCGTTGTGGTTGTGGCCGGTCGAGGCGGCGCTCTCGTTGTTCGGAATGTGCGGCCCGGGTGTCACGTCGAACACGAGCGCGTTCGGGTCGAACTGGTCGACGCAGCGATTGATGGCCTGATCGACCGCCCAGCGGTTGTTGTCCACGGACAGCACGAGCCGCACCTTCGCGCCGACCCCGGCGAGGGCCGAGTTCCAGTCGGCGACCGCCTGTGCGAACGCCGCCGTGCGCGTGCCGGCGTTCCCGACCGCTTCGAGGTTCGCGTCGAGATCGGGATTGAAATAGACCGGCACCAGCGTCGAATCGTTCGGATTCGGCGGGCACCACTTCACCACTGGATTGGCGGGCTGGCAGTCGTTGTTGGGGGCGTCGGCGTGCGCGACGACGGGAGCGGACAGCGCGAGCAGCAGGAACAGCGCAGCGTAGCGACGGGGCATGGGGAGAGCTCCGGCAGGAATGCGGCCGCCATCGCCGGCGGCCAGGCTCGGGGGAGCGCGCATGGTGGCGGGACGCCCAGCGGCACCGCAAGGGCGATCCGCACGCGTGCACCGGGTTCCCCGCTGCCGTGACCTCCGGCGGGGGCTTCGTGTAGGCTCCCCCGGTTCTACCCGACCCTTCGGGTTTCCCCTCCATTTTCCACAGGTTTTCCATGACGCCGGATACGGTGACGGTCTCCGCGGGCCCCGAGTTCGATCTGACCGAAGAGCAGCAGGCCGTGCGCGAGATGGTGCGTGATTTCGCGGAGAGCGAGATCCGCCCGATCGCCATGGAGATCGACGAAACGCACGAGTTCCCCGCCGAGAACGTGAAGAAGATGGCCGAGCTGGGGCTGCTGGGCATGTTCGTGCCCGAGCAGTACGGCGGCGCCGGCATGGACTACGTCTCCTACGTGATCGCGGTCGAGGAGATCTCGCGCGCCTGCGCCAGTCACGGCGTCATCTGCTCGGTCAACAATTCGCTCGTGTGCTATCCGATCCTGACCTACGGCAACGAGGCGCAGAAGCAGAAGTACCTGGTGCCGCTCGCGAAGGGCGACCTGCTGGGCGCCTACTGCCTGACCGAGCCGAACGCGGGCAGCAACGCGGCGAACCAGCAGACCACGGCGGTGCTGGACGGCGACCACTACGTGCTGAACGGCACGAAGCTGTTCATCACGACCGCCGGCCCGGCCAACGTGCTGATCGTCTACACCTCGACCGACAAGGCGCTCGGCCCCAAGGGCATCTCGGCGTTCATCGTCGACGCAGACACGCCGGGCGTGAAGAAGGGCAAGAAGGAGAAGAAGCTCGGCATTCACGCGTCCGACACCCGCGAGATCGCGTTCGAGAACGCCCGGGTGCCGAAGGAGAACCTGCTCGGCGAGCTGAACAAGGGCTACGGCATCGCGCTCGCGACGCTCGGCGGCGGGCGCATCGGAATCGCCGCGCAGGCGCTCGGTATCGCGCAGGCTTCGGTCGAGGCCGCGGTGTCGTACGCGAACACCCGCGAGCAGTTCGATCGCAAGATCGGCGAGTTCGACGCGATCCGCGCGATGCTGTCCGACGGTGCGATCGAGCTCGAGTGTGCGCGCGCGCTCGTCTACCAGGCCGCGTGGCTGCGCGACCAGGGCCGCCCGCACGTGAAGGAGGCGTCGCTCGCCAAGTGGCACGCCTCCGAGGCCGCCACGAAATGCGCGAACTGGGCGATCCAGGTGCACGGCGGCTACGGCTACATGACGGAATACCAGGTCGAGCGCTACTGGCGCGACGGCCGCATCTGCGAAATCTACGAAGGCACGTCCGAAGTGCAGAAGATGGTGGTGGCGGCGCAGGTGCTCCGCGAGTACGCGCTGCCGACCGCCTGAACCTCAGCGAGCGAGAGGATCCATGACCCGTCCGGTGCGTCCCGTCGCCCTCGTCGTCCTGACCGCATGCGCGCTCTATCCCGGGCTCACGATGGTCTTCCAGGGCGGATATCCGCTGGTGTCCGGCGAGTGGTTCATGATCATGAGCCAGACCGGATTCTGGGCGAACGTCCTCACCAGGCTCGGCATCCCGCACATTGCGGTCGACGTGCTCAAGATGCTGGTGGGCGGTGCGTGGCTCGCCGGCGTGCTCGGACTGTGGGCCGGTGACGGCAAGGCGTATCCGCTGGTGCTCGGCGCCGCGGTGCTGACGCTCTTCTACAGCGGCGGGGGGACCGTGATGGCGATCCTCGCGCTCATCTGCCTGCTGTTCTTCCGCGAGAACGCCGACGAGGTGCTCGCTTAGCGAGGCCATGAACTTCGACCTGAGCGAGGACCAGATCTCGATCCGCGACGCCGTGCGCGAGCTGTGCGAGCGCGAGTTCGCACCGCACGCGGCGCGCTGGGACCAGGAGGAGATCGTTCCGCGCGAGGCCGTCGACCAGCTCGCCAAGCAGGGCTTCCTCGGCATGGGGATCGCCGAGGCGTGGGGCGGCGTCGGCTACGACTACCGCACGATCAGCGTCGTGATCGAGGAGATCGCGCGGGTCTCGGCGGCGCTCGCGATCATGATCGCGGTCCACAACTCGGTCGGCGCGATGCCGATCTGGCGGTTCGGAAGCGATGCGCAGAAGAAGCGCTTCATGCCGCGGCTCGTCACGAAGGAGCTGGGCGCATTCTGCCTGTCCGAGCCGGGCGCGGGCTCCGACGCGGCGTCGATCGAGTCCTACGCGGTGCGCGACGGTGACGACTACGTCCTGCACGGCGCGAAGAACTGGGTGACGAACGGCGCCCAGGCCGGCGTGTTCGTGGTGTTCGCGAAGACCGATCGCAACGCGGGGCATCGCGGCATCTCGGCGTTCATCGTCGAGCGCGGCGTCCCGGGCCTCGTGCTCGGCAAGCCCGAGGACAAGATGGGCCTGCGCGGGTCGGACACCGTCGCGCTCACGCTCGAGGACCTGCGCGTTCCCGCCGACCAGCGGCTCGGCGAAGAGGGCGACGGATTCAAGATCGCGATGGGGATGCTCGACGCCGGCCGCATCGGCGTGGCCGCGCAGGCGCTCGGCGTCATGCGGGCGGCGTTCGAGGAGGCGGTGCGCTACGCGCAGCAGCGCCGCGCGTTCGGCGGGCCGCTGGCGAAGCTGCAGGCCGTGCAGTTCAAGCTCGCCGAGATGGAGCGCCGCATGCAGTGTTCGCGGTTGCTGATCCAGCGCGCGGCGTGGCTCAAGGACGTCGATCGCCCCTACGCGCGCGCGGCGTCGATGGCCAAGCTGTACTCCACCGAGGCGGCGACCTGGGTGTGCCATCAGGCGATCCAGATCCACGGCGGCTACGGCTACGTAAAGGAGTACCCGGTCGAGCGCTTCTATCGCGACGCGCGCGTCATGGAGATCTACGAAGGTGCGAGCGAGATCCAGCGCCTCGTGATCGCGCGCAGCCTGCTCAAGGACGGCGTCGCCGTGTGATCGTGCGGCGCCGGCTCCGGCGCCTCTGCTAGACTTTCCGGCCCGCGCAACCGCGTACCCGCACCCCGAGGATCCCCATGTCGAAAGTCGCCGTCCTCCGCACCACCCCCGAAACCGTCGTCGAGGACTACGGCCGGCTGATGGACCTCGCCGGGTACCGCGAGGCCCTGCCGTTCGACCGGCAGACCTGCCTGCGCATCAACATCTCGTGGCACGTGTACATGCCGGCGTGCTCCACGACGCCGTGGCAGATGCACGGCGTGATCGAGAAGCTGAAGCGCGACAACTACGACGTCGCGCGCGACCTGATCGCGGCGCAGAACGACACGGTGGTGGTGAGCTGCCGCGAGGGAACGGTCAAGAACCACCTGGCGCCGGTGCTCGACTCCTACCGGGTGCCGATCCAGTACCTGAGCGAGCCGCCGACCGAATGGGTGTCCTACACGCCCAAGTCGAAGATGCTGGTGCTCGACCGCGTGTTCGAGAAGCAGGGCATCCAGATCCCGAAGATGCTGATGGGGAAGAACGTCATCCACCTGCCGACGGTGAAGACGCACGTGTTCACCGGCACGACCGGGTCGATGAAGAACGCGTTCGGCGGGCTGCTCAACCTGAACCGCCACTGGACGCACTCGGTGATCCACGAAACGCTCGTCGACCTGCTGCGCATCCAGAAGGAGATCCATCCCGGCATCTTCGCGGTGATGGACGGCACGATCGCCGGCGAGGGTCCCGGACCGCGCGCCATGCGCCCGCACGTGAAGAACTACATCCTCGCCTCGAGCGACTGCGTCGCGATCGACGCGATCGCGGCGAAGCTGATGGGCTTCGATCCGATGAAGGACCTCAAGTTCATCCGCCTCGCCCACGAGAACGGACTGGGGGTGGGCAACCCGAGCGAGATCGAGATCGTCGGCGACGACATCAAGGACGTGAACTTCGGGTTCCGCGGCAGCCTCCAGGAGAACACGTTCGCCTCCTGGGGCCAGAAGCTCATCTACTGGGGCCCGCTGAAGCCGCTCGAGAACCTGCTGCTGCGCTCGCCGATCGTGCCGTGGAGCTTCGTCGCCTCGCGCGCCTATCACGACGGCTACTGGTACCCGGTCAACGGGATGCCGCGCGTGAAGCAGATCCTGCAGACGGGCTGGGGGAAGCTGTTCCAGTCCTACGGCACGGGGGCGCCGCTCCAGCGCGCCTGACGTCCGGCCGGCAGGACTTCCGGCACTGCGAAGGCCCGCGAGGGGCACAAGGTTCCGCTCGCGGGCCTTACGCATTTTTCAGGCGCGTGTCACGTGCGCGAAGTTCTACGATCAGCAGCGCCCGCACGCTCCCCGTGAGAGAGGCCTGCCATGACGTTCCTCCGAGTCGTCCCGCTGCTGATGTGGCTTGCTGCCGTTCCGTTCGACTGTGACGTTGCGAAGCCCAGCAAGCCGACGGTCGTTGTCTCCGATGGACTGCAGTACCGCGATGTCGTGCTCGGATCCGGCGCACGCGCCGATTCGGGAGCGACGCTCACCGTCGACTACGTCGCCTGGCTCGACGACGGCACGAAGGTCGACGCGTCGGCCGACCACGGAGGGTCGTTCACGTTCACGCTCGGCACCGGTCAGGTGATCGCCGGCTGGGACATGGCAGTGCCCGGCATGCGCGCCGGTGGCACGCGACTGCTGATCGTTCCGCCCGATCTGGCGTACGGACCTCAGGGTGTGGCGAACGTCATCCCGCCCAACGCGAAGCTCGTATTCAACGTGAAGCTGCTCGCGGTTGCGGGAGGGGCGGTCGCGTCGACGCCCGGAGGGACGCGCGGCCCGATCAGGTGAGGCGTTCGCGGATCGCGCGGCTCACCGCTTCCGCGACGCTGTGCACCTGCAGCTTCCGGTACACGCCGCGAATGTGCGTGCGCACCGTGTCGATGCTGATGTCGAGCTCGGCGGCCACCTGCTTGTAGGCGAAACCGCGCACGAGTGCGCGCAGCACCTCGCGCTCGCGGTCGGTGAGCCGCAGATCCTCGTCGCGCGCCGTCGATGACGGCGCAAGTCCGGGATTCGCATCGCGCACCAGGCCGAGCACCGTGCGCGCGACCTCGGCGGTGAGCGGCGCCCCGCCGGCCGCCACCGATTCGAGCGCCTCGAGCAGCTCGCCGGGCGGCGTGCGCTTGAGCAGGTAGCCGTCGGCGCCGGCACAGATCGCCTCGAGGATCGTCGCGGGTTCCTCGAACACCGTGAGCACGACGACGCGCGTGCGCGGCATGAGCTTCTTGATGCGGCGGGTCGCCTCGATCCCGTTCATGCCCGGCAGGTCGATGTCGGCGAGGACCAGGTCCCACGACGGACCACCGTCCACCGACTCGGCCGCGCGCACGGCCTCGGTCGCCGATCCGTGACAGGCGAGCACGCGATAGCCGGGTGCGTGGCGGAACAGAGTCTGAAGGCTCGCGCGGTAGCGCGAGTCGTCCTCGATGATGACGACGTTCACGGGCGAACCTCCGCGGGGCGGGCGATGCATCATGGCAGCTCCGCGGGCTCGGGCGGATTCGCATGATGATGCGACGCGGACGCAGCCTCGCCGTTCGTAATCTCGCCGTTCGCATTCGTCACACCATTGCCGGATGGGGCCGGCGATCCGCTCGCAGGCATCTCCGTCTTTGTCGTGCTGCCCGCGATGCGACGGCCCCCGGGATCGAAGTGGACGGTGATGCACGTGCCCCCGTTGGGCGCCGTCGCGATTGCTTTCCAGCACATTGGGATCCTAAGCTTAGAATTCCACGTGGACAAGTTGTCGCG